>OBLI01000463.1_pt1 | contig 42964 bp, 39 predicted proteins | sample 1519701 | NCBI WGS metagenome assembly OBLI01 (sample SAMEA3663005, study PRJEB22513) | pig gut metagenome | biome: pig gut; feature: pig-associated habitat; material: faeces | place: France | collected 2012
CAGGTTGATTCAGAAACTACTGTAGAGCTTTCGATGGTTCAGAACGATACTATCAAGACAAAGGTTTCCGGACTTGTGAAGGGTGCCAGGATTGTTCAGCAGGGAACCAATGAGTATGGTTATTTTGTGGTAATGGAAATGTCGGTTTTTGGTTCTAACTCTATTGCTTCTGCTGTCATCCCACAGGTTCCGCAGCAGAACTTCCTGCAGCCGGCAGAGGTGGCTCCATCTGTTTCTACTACTGTGATTGTTAACAACAATATAGGTACTGTTCCAGCCCCTGCTCCTGCTGTAAATCCTAATCAGGCAACTGTTGGAAATCTGTATGGTGCTACCGGCCAGTACACCGGCCTGATTGTTGATTGTACCGGTCTTGGCCTGCAGACTGCTATGGCTCCAGCTGTTTATACTGATGGCAAGAAGGTGGTTTATGGCCTTGAGCATTTCTCCCATGACCAGGTTATCAATCGTGGCTACGTAGGTTATTCTACCAGCACTACTGCCGGTGTTCAGCGTGCAGGCAGCAATCCTATGATTGTTAAAGCACAGAGCATAGAGCATTTCTTCAACCCTGTTATTTCCAAGGAGGATGCTGCAAAGATTTTGGCTGAAAACCAGATGAACGGCTTCCTGTCTGCTGGTAATGTGGTTTTTGTTAAGTGATTTTATTTGTAGTGAGTTAAGCAAGGGGCTGTCACACTAAGAAATTAGTGGATGGCCTCTTTTTTTATGCAAACGCATAGCAAAAGAGCTGCCGACTAGTTTTTAGTGCGGCAGCTCTCTTTGTGAATATTTAGTGTTGTCTCCAATACTGCAAGGTTTGTTGTGCAATGCTTTCGGCTGCATCCATAGATGCTTTTTGGATTACGAGGCGTTCGGCTTCCGCCGGGGTATTGGCCAGCATGGAATAATCGTTGTGAATTGTGCCAATGATCTTGTTGTTAGCAGTAGTATCATAGGATTTTACAATAGCAACAGCTTTAGCATAATAGCCAGTTCCCAATGGATTTTTTTCTATAGAGGTAAGTGCTATTTCTCCAATGACGGCAAAAGTAACCATCCATTCATTCTGCTGGATAGGCTTCATCATTTCTTTTTCATAATCAGGATTTGCCAAGCTGCGAGTAGCTGTTATTTTCTCATTTATTTCACTGGCATATTCAAACTGGAAGCCTAGTTCATTAAAACGCTTGTTGAAAGCTGTAAGCACTTCTTCATCGGTAAGCTGTGGATTAGAAGTACCTGATGAGCGAATCATCAAGCTGGATTTTAATTCATCATTATTCAGCTGTTTGCCAAAAACATTAGCTTCAAAGTCGTTTTTCAACAGGCGTACACTGACTTCTACATCCATGATAACCTGCATGCCGTTTGCTCCATTCATTTTCCTGTCTAATTTTGCACTGACTACATATTTGTTATAATTAGACATCATCTTGGCAAAGGTGCTATTTGGATCCTTATCAGGACGCGTCATGTGTGAAAATACTTTGAATACAGCACGTTTTTTGGCGGCTTCAACGGCATTAGCTTCCTGGCCAGCGGGTGCTCTGCCGTCCATTTTGACCATTACTGTGCCGTTGGCAGATATTTGGGTGGCAGAAGCTGCCTCTGTGGTACTGGAAATCACCCCAGTGCTATAAAAAATTAGCAATAAAGGGCATAAAAGTAAAAATAGTCTTCTCATATGAGTTTCCTCTTGCTATCAATATCTTACAGCTTAAATGCTATAGCAGTAGAGCCGGAGTCGTTAACATCCCATGTTATGAAGTTTAAGCCGGAAGCTGCTGCTTTTTTCTTGAACTCTGGAGTAAAGTCACCACGTGTGTAATTAGTGGTAACTATGCGTATTCTATATACACCATTTGGGGCAAAGCCTTCCTTGAGAATGCGGCAACCCATATTTTGCAATACAGAAACAATAGCATTTCCCTGATTTATTTTATCTGTCAAATTATGAAATTCTAATAATGCAGAAAATTTGTCTTCTATCTGTATAACCTTGAGTGCAGATTTTGTCAGTTCTTCCGAGGCTTTATTGGCAGCGGTTGCATGGGCAGCACGTAGTGCATCATGAGGTGTGCGGCCGAAGTCCTGGAAATAATCAGAATAGCTATTGGAATAATTATTGTGCAGGCCAGCAAAGAGGTAATATGCCTCTACTTCCGCGACATAACCACCTTCTACTTTGTTTACAGATATATCTTTGATGCGGCCTGTCAGTATAGAGCCGGCTTCATATTTATCTCTAGTAGCTATTGCTTCCTTGCGAAGATCAGCCAATGTAGCGTCAGGCATTTTCAGCATGTAATTCATGAGTTCATGGTTTAGCACAGTTTGTACATTCATATCCTCCATGTACTCCTGCATGGAAACCGTGGCTTGCTCGTCTTTTACGTTTCTGCCATCAAGGCCTACATGTATAATTGCCATGCTTGCCGCCCGGCGGCTGTCTGTATTAACATCCAGAGCTCCCATGGCCTTAGCTGCATCCTCTTTATATTTCGTTTCAATCACTGTGTCATCGGCTTCCAAATCAAGTTTTACAACATACAGGCTTCCTTGCTGTTTTTCACTGATCACTTTTTTGATCTGCACATAACCTTTAGAGTCTGTCACAATGCGGTCGCTGATAACAAGTCCCATATCCACTGTAGTATTACTTTCAACATTGACGCCAACTTTGCTTTCAACATAACTGCGCATAGCATATTTACGAGCTTTCTGGCGTGCAGTTTCTACATCACCATTAACTATAGGTGCAAAACCTTCAACAACCTCTGCATAACAGTTTGCCGGTTGCAAAAGCACACCGGCAGAGCATGTCAGGCAGATGGCCCCGCATATTGCAGCAGAGATGCTTTTTTTCATCATGTTTTTTAAAATTTTCATAGTATACCTGTCCGGGGCGGCACCCGGTAAAAATTATTAGGAAACAGTAGCCGCAAATTTTACCATTTCCACTTAAATATGTCATAATATACCTAAAGACGGGCGCCAGCAATCCAGTGCCCGTCTTTATATTTTATAATTTTTGTCCGCCCAGTTCCCAAGCCAGGCCCATAAGCAGACGGCTGTACACATCTCCGTGATCGATAGTAATATTTCCGCTATTGATCAGCTCACGGGAATACCCTCGTTCAAGCTCAGCCTTTTCATTTTTTTCTACAGGGCTTTTGGCTAACCATACCTTGTAAGCAATGATATTATTGCTATAGGTAAAGTTGGCCCCTGTAATGTCCAAGGAAATGCTGTGCCCTGGAGCGGAGACGCCTACATCTACACTGCCGTTAGGTCCATCCAATGAAAGGCTGTAGGCTGTTTTTGCTACATTGCTGGCGAAGTTGCTGTTAGTAATAGATGGCGGATATACAATGCGCTTATTCCTTTGCTGGTAGCCGGCAGTGAAGTTATATGCTACCAGAAATTTTAGATCTTCTCCTTCAGTGCCCGGAAAGGCTTTCTGTACATTGTCTGAAGTTATTTTTACATCAGTTACCTGATAGGTATCCATGTTAAATTTAGCATTCTTATCCTTCAGATTTTTCATGGAACTTGAGAAATCAAGTTGCTTGTTTATAGATTCATTGGAAAGCTCTACAAACTTATTCAGCTTCTCATAGTCCGTAAGAGGAGAAGTTCTTTTGTGATTCTGATCACTGCCAATCATACAGTTATTTACCAATGGAATCATGCCCAACATTCTGTAGGTAACACCGCCGGTATCGTAATTTTCCTCTGCCATGCAGAAGATGATAGATATACCGCTGGTTATTGCGGTATTATAAAAAACCTCGGTGGTGGAGGCATAGCTGGTATCGTGAGCGGTATTGACCATCACGGCAGGGATGAGAAAGATTTCGCTGTCCCCGGACAATTCTTCCATTTTGTGGCTAACCATAGCAGTCTCTCCGGCCAATTCAAATGGAAGCTTGCCTTTTGCCTGCATGCCGTTCAGCTTGTTATAGATACTTTGCCATAACTGCTTTTTGGTATTATTGTCCAAGGCAATATTGTTAAAACCCATATTGTAAGTGTAAAGCTCATTGGCCATTCTGACAACAGGCTTGCCGGCAGCAAAAGCATTGATTGGCAGGAAAAGTATACTCAGAGTCAAAAAAATATATAATACAATCTGCATAGCATTACCCCTTAGGTACGTTCTTTATAGCATCTTTTACAAGTTTTTTATCAATTTTAACCTTAAAATTTTTCTTAATGGCCTTGTTAAGCAGATCACAGCTGTTACCGGTAGCTTTTTCGAACTGTGACTGAACTTCATTATACCAGAGTGCGGTTGTAATGCACTGTACGACTGCATCACCAGCCTTGCCGACTAAAACTTGCTTGCCGATTAGAGTGGCAGTGTCTGATTTTGCATCATTCAAGGCTTTTTCCTGAAACTCTTTATTTAAGCGGAATTTGCGGATGAGGTCATCATTTGGATCAAAATTTTTAGTAACTTTTACGAAGTCAGACAATTCTTTCAGATCCGTATCCATGGTGGTTACCTGCATTTTTGCAGTCCTCTGCACCATCTCATCGCTATTATCTGTACTGGAGTTGACAACAGCGGCTTGATGCGTTCTGACAGTTACGCCATATTTGCTCAAAAGCTCAGAGCCAATAATAGCAGCACGATTGCTGTAATAAGCAGCAGCATAATAGTTATCCACCATACTTTTGTAGGTTTTTTGGATACCTTCTTCATCAGCACCTACCGCGCTTACAACCAAATCGCCCAGCAGACCGCCGAAACCTCCTGCTTCAGCAGCAGGTGGCTGAGCTACCTGCAAGGAAGTAGCAACGAATGTAGTTATAACCGCAGAACCAACAATCTTTCTAATGTTCATTAAAATTCCTCCCAAATCTTTTCTCCATGAATCTTCATCATACTACTCAATCAACGCCTTTTATCCAGGCAGATTGCCTCATAGGCAGTTCCTAGTTAGACAGCTTCTAAGCAACATTTATTTGGTAGCTTTCTTCTTGGGATATAATACCTATGACTTTTTTTTATACTACTATTTATTTTAGTTTTTGTCAAATAACTGTAAAGTATTAAGAAATAACTTTGTGTTATGGTTTTACAAAAAGTGTAAATAACTTTATAAAAATAACATTATGGGTATTATTGCATAAAAAAAATTTGATAATTGAATTTTTTTATGCTGGATACTTTTTTTAGAATGCTTGTGATTCAAGAGGCTTAGGAAGTATTTTATTTGAGAAAACTGAAAAGTTTTTTTATAAACTGTTGAGTTTATTTAGGGTATAGTATATAATCGAAGTGTATTGTTAATAATTGTTTAATAAAAAAGAGGAGTGATTGCACGTATATGTAATTAGGCGGAGGAGTGCCATGAGATATAAAGCTTACGAGACTTAAGTCATAAAATATCAAGATTACTTTTCATGGCTGCAGAGACTCTTAGATTTTTTAGTTTGTTTTAGGGAGGATTTTTTATGTTATCAGTGAAAAAAGTATTTAGTGTTGTGGTTGCTTTATTTGTGATGGCTATTTCCAGCGTTGCTATGGCTGCTACGGATATAAGCAATGGTGTAGTCAGGGTTACTGGCATCGGTGCTCCTGGTCAGCCGCCTTATTTGGGTTTTATTGCTGCCAGGGCAGATGCCCAGAGACAGCTTGTAGCTGCAGTAAATGGTGTTCAGGTTGATTCAGAAACTACTGTAGAGCTTTCGATGGTTCAGAACGATACTATCAAGACAAAGGTTTCCGGACTTGTGAAGGGTGCCAGGATTGTTCAGCAGGGAACCAATGAGTATGGTTATTTTGTGGTAATGGAAATGTCGGTTTTTGGTTCTAACTCTATTGCTTCTGCTGTCATCCCACAGGTTCCGCAGCAGAACTTCCTGCAGCCGGCAGAGGTGGCTCCATCTGTTTCTACTACTGTGATTGTTAACAACAATATAGGTACTGTTCCAGCCCCTGCTCCTGCTGTAAATCCTAATCAGGCAACTGTTGGAAATCTGTATGGTGCTACCGGCCAGTACACCGGTCTGATTGTTGACTGCACCGGCCTTGGTCTGCAGACTGCTATGGCTCCAGCTGTTTATACTGACGGCAAGAAGGTTGTTTATGGCCTTGAGCATTTCTCCCATGACCAGGTTATCAATCGTGGTTATGTAGGTTATTCTACCAGTGCTACTACCGGTGTGCAGCGTGCAGGAAGCAATCCTATGGTTGTTAAAGCACAGAGCATAGAGCATTTCTTCAATCCTGTCATTTCCAAGGAGGATGCGGCAAAGATTTTGGCTGAAAACCAGATGAATGGTTTTTTGTCTGCTGGTAACGTAGTATTTGTAAAATAACTCCGAGGTGAGTATGATGAAAAACGTAGTTGCTGGTATTTGTGGAATTGTTATGGCAGGCATCGTTGCGATGCCTGCCTGTCAGGCGGCTGATGAAGAATTATCTGTAGCTTCTGAGGTTCAACAAGTAACCGAGGTACAGAAAAAAGATGCTGCTGGTGGAGTGGTGAAATTTGAGCAGGGACAGGCGCAGAATAATGCTATAAATTCAGTTGCTCAGCAGCAGGTTAGCCAGATAGCGAATGTGGCAAAGTCTGTTTCGGTGCAGCAGCGGGAAGCCGTTAAGCAGAAGCAACCGGCTAGTGTGACTGCGAGTTCTGTATCGCTAGTTGAGGCATGGGCGAAGCGGGAACCGACTATGCTGACCATGAAAAGTAGCGGCAAGGATTATGAAGCTGCCAAGTTTTTGGCAGAAAAGAAAGCTGTTGCCAAGGCAATCTTTTTGTTTACTGAAGCAGATGTAGCTCAGGATTACGATGTGTCTGTTTATCAGTTAGCAGATAATTATGGCAAATATATTCTTATGTTTGAAGAAACAAATCGGCAGGAAGTTGGTTTAGATGTATTGGTTTTATCTCGTGTGGTGCTGAAAAAAGACATTTTACTTGCGGATATGGAACAGTACAAGATATATGGAGAGGGAAATCATGAAAAATCGTAATGTTTGGCTTGTCGCTCTTATGACCGCATTGTCTGTTGGTGTGGCAGGAAATGCCCCTGTATATGCTAATGGGGGAACCGATACACCTGTGGCAGAGGTCATAGATGGTGTTGAGGCTGATTTGCAGGATTTTGAAGTTGAGATTGTAGTAGATTGGCTGGAGTCCAAGGTAAATACTCCTGCTGAAATAGCAGCAAAGTATAAAAAGCCTAATAACAGGTATAAAATCCTGCAGGCTGCTATCAGGCGGGGGGTGCCGGTGATTTCTGAGCTTACAGAGGCATTTTATGGCAGCACTAATGGTGTTGTGCCCAAGGAAAGCAGTAAGGATATCATTAGTAATCCGGCGGTGACGGTGCCGTCTGTTTCAGGTGCTCCCGGTGTTGCAGTACCAAAGGTTACATCAGCACCTGCTTCGGCAGTAAATGCAGTTGTTCAGTCCAAGGTATATCCAGGTGAGGCTGAGTATCAGCAGGGTATGGAGTATGAGAAGCAGAAGAATGATGCTGAAGCTTTTTATTATTACAAGCTTGCTGCTGACAAGATGCATCCGATTGCTGCTGATAAGGTGGCATGGATGTATTATAATGGTAATGGTGCTACCCAGAATAACGACAATGCACTTGCATATTTCAAGATTTCTGCTAATAGTGGCTATGCGAAGGGCGAGTATGACTATGGCTGGATTCTGGTAAAGGATTATTCAGAGAAGGAGGGAGTTGTCTGGCTGAAGAAGGCTGCTGATCATAAGTCTCCGGATGCGTGTTGGGCTTTGGCTGTTGGATATACACCAGGGCGTTACTTATTAGGCAACTGGAAGATGTCTGATTGTTTGGTGCGTGACAAAACTACAGCTATTAACTATTACAGAATGGCTCGTGATACTAATACAGCTGCAGGTTATTACTACTATGGCTATATGTATTATAGGGGAGAGCTTACGCAACAGAATTATGCCGAAGCTGTTAAGTGGTTTACCAAGTCATATGATATGGGGTATCAGGATGCAAAAGACAAGCTGATAGAAATATACAGATACGGTGGCTATGGTGTAAATAAGGATATGGATATGGTAAATAAGCTCGAGGGAAAGTTCTGATTGCTTAGTTAGTCTTACAGCACTTTACAGCTTTTGAAAAAAATAAAAATTGCGTAAATCAAACTTGATTTTTATGATGTATAATTACTAGTTGTAAAGTGCTGGACTATAAGAAAGATGAAAGCCATTGGACTGAGACTACCTATGTGCCACCTGCTGATCTTACCAGATACATAACGGCTCTAGAATTTACTATGTATAATGGCGATGGCCAGAAGATTTTTACCTGTCTCAATTGCCGTCATTCCTATACTTCAATGGACCAAAGAGCAGAAATGGAAGGATACAGACGGCAACGAGCATACTATGAAGATCAGGCGTTATGAACCATCAATCACCCACTATAAAAATGCTGTCTTAGCAGATGATTATATCTGCCGGGACAGCATTTTTGTGCAATCAAATCTCTTATAAGACTAACAGCACTTTACAACTTTTATGCTACATACCCCCATTCTAGCCTATAGACTCTAAGAAAACCATAATGATAGCGAATTAATACGAAAATATTATTTCACGGTTCTAAGCAGAATTTTTCGCTTATTGGTAGAACGTGCCAGTTGCCCCAAGTTAATCAGGTTTTCCGTAGTGTTGCGCAATTTTGCGGTAATTCCTTTGTATCCCATTGCCCGGGAAAGCTCCGTAAGAGTAAGGCCGTGTTCATCAGTGCAGAGTTCGAGGATTTTTTCTTGGTAGTCAAGCTGTTTTTCCGCTTTTATACTCTTTCCGTAAAATGCCTCGTGGATTGGTATGATAACGGAAAGAAAGTCACGTTCAGGATTCATGATAAATTGGAGCATAGGTGAGCCGTTTTCCTTGAGAGCTCTGATAGCGTTAGGAAAGCCTGTGTTGCGTCCTTCGATGAGATGAAGTTCTTTGAGAAAATCCCCTATGCGCCTGTTGCGATATCGCCTGGCACGAATTTGATAATTTTGAATATCGGTGTCGCTGATGCTTCTATCAAAGCCGGGACAGCTGGTAATTTCAATATTTTGCTGTGTTATGCGGACAGTGATGGGCTCATGAATTTGATAAGAACGATGATATACAGCATTAGCAAGGATTTCCTCAATGGCGGCAAAAGGATAATTATCTATGCGTTTTGCTTCAGCCTGATTGCTTAGTTTGATGATTTTCTGTGCAATCAGATTGTTTTTTATGTAGCTGAGAGAATTTTTTAACTGATAATGAAGGGGACCGGAAAATGTATGCTCAATCATGCCGTTGCCTGATGGATCAGAGATGTGGACAATTTCGATTCTGGCATAGCGAAAATATTTTTCAGGTTGTTCGGAAAACATGAGTAGGCCCACATTGAGCGGTTTCATATCTTCAGGTGGGCCTTCTACCAGTTGCAGAGATTTGGCGATTTCAAGCGCATCCAGATTGCTTGACAGCTGGTAGAGGGAGCTGTTGACAGTCTTGAGATATTCGCGCATGATTTCCCGGTTTAGGTCACTGATATTACCCAGCAGGTTAGGTCGGTCATCATAAGGTATATCTGAGGACATGTAAAATAACTCCCTTTCTTCTTCGGGTGAGGCGATGACACTGCTGGAAAATTTGCGGATATAATAGTATTTGTGGGATTGTTTGCTGGTTACATCCTTGGGGGCTTTGTATGGCCGCCCATAGCCACCTGTTGCTTTTATGACAATGATGTACTTGTTACCATATAGCATTGGTTCGACTTGAGGCTCATACAAAGGCTCGAGAAAATGGCAGGTTTCCCGCAGTTTTTTCAGGATGCTGTCAACACGTTCTGGAGAAATGCCGCTGACGGGAAATTTGGGTATGCCGTTATCTTCCTCCACACCAATCAGGATATAGCCACCGCCGATATTTTCAATATCATTAGCAAATGCACATATAGAATGAATGATAGTAGAAGGATTCCAGTCTTTTTTGTATTCAATGCGGGATGACTCTACAATGCGCTGTTGTAGCAAATCTTCTACATCTATTGTTATGGACATCATAAACACCTCCTGTATAAAATATAGCACTAGATAGAAAAAACGTCTAGTACTAGATGAATTTTTTGTCTAGTACTAGACAAAAATTATGTCTAGTCTGTCTAGCCTGTAGGGAGCAGGTTGGCAGGGAGTCTGTTTTAGGGACACCCCGTGTTTGACAGAAGAAATTTTGTCAGGCCCGGGGTGTTTTGCGTTACTGTCTTGACTTTTTTCCATAATAGTTTTATAGTGAATAAGTTGAATTTTTGGTTCATTTGTGTAGCTTAATAGTAGCTTAATAAAGGAGGCAGAATGATGGTTACGACTGTGGCGCACAAGGTTAATTTTTATGATACGGATGCTATGGCGGTGGTACATCACTCCAATTATATACGCTGGTTTGAGATTGGCCGGGTGGAATTTCTCCGCCAGGCAGGGATTACCCTGACAGAGCTGATGGATGACGGCTATGTTTTTCCCATTACCGAGGTTAGTGCCAAATACATGAACTCAGGCTATTTTGATGATGAGCTCATCATTGAGACTACGCCGGTGGCTCTGACCAAGGCGAAGATGGCGTTCAGCTATCGGGTGCTGCGGGCAGCTGATGATACAGTGCTGGTGACTGGCTTTACCCAGAATGTGTTTACCAGCAGGGCAACGGGGAAGATTACCCGCCTGCCGGACAAATACTATGATAAGCTGAAGGTTATGCTGGACTGATGACATTTATGGAAGTCGGTGCATGTGTTACTTCGGTGCATTTATATATTTAATATATTGTAATCTGCTGTAATATATTGGGAGGAAATTGTATGTGTTCATTTACTTTTTTTGATGGGCTGCTGTGTCTGGTGGCGGTTGTGGTATTGCTGGCAGGGCTGGTGAAGCTGTACCTGTGCCATGCAGGCACGGAGATTATTGTGCCGCAGGTGGAGAGCCGCAGCAGGCTGGCTGTGGATGAGCAGACTGAGGATAGTCTGACCATCAGTACGGTGATTGAGTTTGTAAATGATGGCAAGCAGTGCGCTACCATCATGGATGCACTGGTGCGTCCGCAGCTTCCTTATGAGCAGTATGACGGCCTGGAAACCCGCGGCCATGCGGAGCTGGTGACTGCACCTCGCGAGGATGATTATTTTGAGGCGTATATCATTCAGAAGAAGGGTTACAAGGGTGGCCTGGACAAGGCCTCTATCAAGTGCCAGGTGAAGCTGATTGCCAGAAAGGGCATGTCTATCAAGGAAGCTGTTTCCCACATGCCTGACTTCAACTTCCAGCTGATCTGGCTGGAGACTGGCCGTACACCTTGCCATTACCGCCAGGTGCGCATTGAGGTACCGGCAGCAGAGGTAGCTGCCCTGGCTGGTACGAAGCTGGCAGAGGACTGAGTTGGGAGGTTGTTGAGATGAGCGAGATTAAGATAGATTTGGTGCCGATTCCGACAAGGATTTTGACGGACAAGGATGATATTATTGATGTGGTAGAGCGTTATACCAAGGGGAAGATTGGCCCGGATGATGTTATTTCCGTGGCTGAGAGCGTGGTGGCTATTACTCAGGGCAGGGCAATCCGTCCAGAGGATTTGAAGATTACCCGGGTAGCACAGCTTTGCTGCCGCTTTATTCCTGACTACGGCTCCCTTGCCAGCCCTCATGGCATGCAGTCCCTGATGGATGTGGAGGGCAAGTGGCGGGTAGCCGGTGCCCTTGTTATGGGCTTCCTGGGCAAGCTGGTAGGCATGAACGGATTGTTTTACAAGTGGGGCGGCGAGCAGACGGCTCTGATTGACGATGTTACCGGCACTATGCCGCCTTTTGACAAGCATATTGTCTATGGCCCTAAGGACCCTGACAAGGTGGTGGAGCAGCTGAAGCAGCGTTTGGGCTGTTTTGGCGGCCTGATTGCCGATGTTAATGACCTGAAGCGTTCCCGTGTAGTTGGTGCTTCTGCCGGCCTGGATGGCGAGAGGGCGGCAAGGCTTCTGATTGACAATCCTTTCGGCAACGCTTCCCAGAAGACGCCGATTGTTATTATCAAGAATTTCCGTAAGCTGCAGGAACAGGGGTAATCTTTATGCTGTTCAACGCTTTGCTGGTTTTTGTAGGTGGCGGTTTGGGGGCTGTTAGCCGTTATCTGGTGACTACCTTTATGGGCAATCATGTGGGTGGCAGCTTTCCCTATGGCACTTTTGCCGCGAATATCATAGGAAGCTTCTGCATGGGCGCAGTGATGTTTTATTTTATCAATAAGAGCCTTCCTGTGCCTGAGCACCTTAGGTTGCTTCTTTTGGTTGGCTTCATGGGCGGCTTTACTACTTTTTCCTCTTTCAGCATGGAAACAGTCAGCCTGATGCAGAATCAGCATGTCATGTCTTCTATGCTGAACGTGGTGGGCAATGTCAGCCTGGGCATCGGAGCGGTGCTGATGGGCATGTTTGCAGCTAACTGGCTGAGCTGACAACGTTAGCGGTGCTTTGCTGTACACAGCCTGTTGTGTAATTTTGGGCGGGGCTGCCTTGGGGTAGCTGTGCTATGAAAGTATTTGCAAAATTTTACTGCCGGTTTTTGTGGCTGGCAGTATTTTTTTGCGTTTTTATGGTATCATATATATAGTAAGGTTTTGCAAGGAGGAGTTTTATGGAGCGTAAAAACGGGCGCAAGGCGCAGCCGGAGGGACGCCCTGACGGGCGGCAGGCTGACCAGCTGCGCCGCTATCGGATAAATCGTTTTTTTCAGAAACATCCAGCCGGTTCGGTGCTGATTGAGATGGGCAATACCAAGGTCATCTGCGCCGCTACCATTGAGGAAAGGGTGCCGAATTTTTTGCGGGGCACCGGGGAGGGCTGGCTGACAGCGGAGTATTCCCTGCTGCCCAGTGCTACCAATACCAGGACGCCAAGAGAGGCGGCAAGGGGCAGGCAGACAGGACGCACCCAGGAAATCCAGCGGCTCATAGGCAGGAGCCTGCGCTCCGTCATGGATATGAAGGCTCTGGGGGAGCGGACTATCATCATCGATTGCGATGTGATTCAGGCAGATGGCGGTACCCGGACTGCTTCTATTACGGGAGCTTTTATCGCCCTGGTGGAGGCATGCAACAGCTTTTATGACGAGAAGAAGCCTTTCCCGGTCAAGGATTTTTTGGCGGCCATCAGCGTGGGGATTTCCCCTGCCGGGGAGCCTATCCTTGACCTCTGCTATGAGGAGGATTCTGCCGGGGTGGTGGATATGAACGTGGTCATGACCGGCGAGGGTCAGTTCGTGGAGGTGCAGGGCACCGGCGAGGGGCGGCCTTTCAGCCGAGAGGAAATGAACAGGCTGCTGGCGCTGGCGGAAAAGGGAATTGATGAGTTGATTTCCTATGAAAAAGATGTCTTGGGCAACGTGCTGGTATGGAGGGTAGGACGCGAATGAAAGATGTGCAGGTGACAGCAGAGAGAACGGCAAAGCTGAAAATCGTGATTGCCACGAAAAATCAGGGCAAGGTGCGGGAGATGATTAATGCCTTTCAGGGACTGCCTGTAGAGCTGGTGTCTTTGGCTGACCTGGCTGAAAGGTTCCAGGAGCCGGTGGAGGACGGGGATACCTTTGCGGCAAATTCCCTGCTTAAGGCTGGGTATTACCAGAAGCAGACCGGCATGGCATGCCTGGCTGATGATTCGGGGCTGGAGGTGGAGGCTTTGGGTGGTGCTCCAGGAGTATATTCTGCCCGCTTTGCCGGGGAAAATGCCAGTGATGCAGACAACAACGCAAAATTACAGCAGGAGCTGAAGAAATTGGGCAGGGAGTCATCACCGGCGGCCTATCAGTGCGCTTTGACCTTTATGGATGCCGATGGCAGGGTTCTGATGGCCAAGGGGTTCTGCCGTGGTGAAATCCGCCTTCAGGCAAGAGGCGAGAACGGCTTTGGCTATGACCCATACTTTTATGTAGGTGATGTGACCATGGCGGAGATGAGCCTGGCGGAAAAGCAGGCCATCAGCCACCGGGGCGCGGCATTGAGGGAGATGGCAGTGCTTTTGCAGGATTATTTTGCAGGGTGCTGACTGATGTACCGGCATAGCAGGGAGGCTTTGCAGGAGCTTCCCGGATTTCCAGGTTTTTGTGATATGTTGAGGTGCGTTTGAGATGAAAATCGGATTGATAAGCGATACCCACGGCAATACCGCGGCCATTGACCAGGCGGTGGAGCTGGCAGGGGAGATTGATTTGTGGCTTCATGCAGGGGATATGATTCATGATGCCGAATATCTGGATATGGCGTATGATGCCAAGGTGGTAAACGTGGCAGGCAACTGCGACTGGGGCAACCGCAGCGTGCCGGAGGAGGAAGTGGTGGAGGCTGAGGGCCACAGGATTTTCCTGACCCACGGCCATATCTACGGCGTAAAGGGCTCCCCCTATGGCATGGTGCAGGCGGCAGAGGAAAACGGAGCAGATATAGCTGTCTTCGGCCACAGCCATGTAGCCTTCAAGGAAAAGATTGACGGGGTGCTGCTCATCAATCCCGGCAGCCTGGCTTATCCCCGGGATGGGGGCGGCCAGTCCTTTATGGTGCTGGAGCTGCATGAGGGGGCAGAGCCGGAGATTTATCACTATCACCTTGAGGACAGGCGGAAGGAGGATAAGTCCGCCAAGGAGGGTAAAGGGAAAAAACGTGAAAAATGGTTCGGATTATTTTGAACAATATGTATATAATTTATTGTACAAATTCACGATTATAACTATGATAAACCAATACAAAAAGATGAATTAGGTTCACTTTATTTTCTCTAAAACCCTTGCCGTTATTAGGTTGAAAGCAATTTAAAAATATGCTATTATAAAGTAGTGAATGTGATTTTATTATATATTTAGGGAGGGTTTACTTTGCGTACAATTAATGTAGAGCAGATTACTGCTGAAGTAGCGCAGATGTGCAAGGAAGCTGCCTATTATTTGCCTCAGGATGTATATGAGGCATTGAAGAAGGGCAGGGAAACCGAGGAGTCTCCTGTTGGCTGCGATGTTCTGGATCAGATCATCCGCAATTCCGAGATTGCCCGGGCAGAGGATCGTCCTATCTGCCAGGATACCGGCATGACTATCGTCTTCCTTGAGATCGGCCAGGATCTGCACATTGAGGGCGGCAATCTGACCGATGCCATCAATGCAGGTGTTGCGAAGGGTTACGTTGAGGGGTATTTGCGTAAGTCCGTTGTAGCTGAGCCTCTGTTCAACCGCGTGAACACTCAGAACAATACGCCTGCTATCATCTACACCAAGATTGTAGATGGTGACAAGCTGAAGATTGAGGTTACCCTGAAGGGCTTCGGCAGCGAGAACAAGTCCGGCATCAAGATGCTGGTGCCTGCTGACGGTGTTGAGGGTGTGAAGAAGGCTGTTCTGGACATTATCCAGCATGCAAGCTGCAACCCTTGTCCTCCGATGGTTGTAGGCGTAGGCATCGGCGGAACCATGGATCAGGCTGCATACCTGTCCAAGCGCGCCCTGATGCGTCCTACCAATGTCCGTAATGCGCATCCTGACTATGCGAACCTGGAGGGCGAGCTCCTCGAGATGATCAACAAGACCGGTATCGGGCCTCAGCTGGGCGGCACTACTTCTGCCCTGGCTGTAAATATCGAGTGGGGTCCTACCCACATTGCCGGACTGCCTGTTGCTGTGACCATCTGCTGTCATGCAATGCGCCATTCTGAGCGTGTATTATAAGAGGAGGAAGAAAGATAATGGCTGAAAAGATTCGCATTACTACACCTTTGACTGAGGAAGTATCCCGCACCCTGCGTGCTGGTGACAGCGTGCTGATTAGCGGTACCATCTATAGCGCCCGTGATGCTGCCCACAAGGCTATGACCGAGGCATTGGCTCGTGGCGAGAAGCTGCCGATTGACTGGAACAACCAGATTGTTTATTATCTCGGCCCTACTCCTGCCAAGCCTGGCAATCCTATCGGCTCCTGCGGCCCTACCACTTCCGGCCGTATGGATGCTTATACGCCTACCATGCTGGATCAGGGCATCAAGGGAATGATCGGCAAGGGCTCCCGCGCACCTGAGGTTATCGAGTCCATGAAGAAGCATGGCGTAACCTATTTTGCTGCTGTGGGCGGTGCTGCTGCCCTGATTTCCAAGTCCGTAAAGAGCTACACCGTTCTGGCTTATCCTGAGCTGGGTCCGGAGGCTGTGGCAGCTCTGGAGGTTGAGGATTTCCCTGCTATCGTTGTAATCGACTCTGAAGGCAATAACTTCTACGAGATGGGTCAGGCTCCATATCGTAAGTTATAATTACTTTCCAAAGGAAAGAATATATTTAGGAGGTCTAGAATGATTAACGTATCTTTTTATCTTCGCCGTCTGCATTCCCTCTGCGGTCTGATTTTACTGGGCGGTGTGCTGGTTGAGCATTTGCTGACAAATGCTTCAGCTATGGGTGGCCCTGAGGTGTTCAATCAGGGATTGGCTATGATGGAGCTCATTCCACCACCAATTTTCCTGGCTATTGAAATCTGCATGTATGCAGTGCCAATTTTGTTCCATGCAATTTATGGTATTTTTATCGCTTTGGATGCAAAGAACAACCCTGGTGCCTATGGCTATTCCCGCAACCTGAAGTTTGCCCTGCAGCGTTACACTGCATGGTACCTGGTAGCATTCCTCATCTGGCATGTGGGCTATCTCCGTATTTATCTCAAGGGCCTGAGCGGCGTTCATATCAGCTATGAGCTGGTACAGAGCGTTCTGTCCAACCCGATTGTCTTTGTTCTCTACGCTCTCGGTATGTTTGCTGCCATTTTCCATTTCTGCAACGGTATTACTACCTTCTGCATGACCTGGGGTATTGCCAAGGGCCCTCGTGCACAGTGCGTTGTTGACAAGATGGCTATGGGCCTGTGCGCTCTGATGTGCCTCTTGACTCTGGCATTTATGTTCTCTTACTTCATGTAATCTCAGGATTGCATAACCTGTTTGGAGAATTTGTCGTAGTTAAAAATATTGTATAAGGAGAGAAACTGCGTGGCTAAAAATAAGATTATTGTAGTTGGTGGCGGTCTTTCTGGCTTGATGGCTACCCTTAAAATTTGCGAGGCTGGCGGCGAAGTAGACCTGTTCTCTTACTGTCCGGTAAAGCGTTCTCACTCCCTCTGCGCCCAGGGCGGCATCAATGCCTGCATGGACACCAAGGGTGAGCATGACTCCATTTATGAGCATTTTGATGATACCGTATACGGCGGTGACTTTCTGGCAGACCAGCTGGCTGTAAAGGGCATGGTTGAGGCTGCTCCGAAGCTCATCAAGATGTTCGACCGCATGGGTGTACCTTTCACCCGTACCCCTGAGGGTGTTCTTGACCTCCGTAACTTCGGCGGCCAGAAGAATAAGCGTACCTGCTTTGCCGGTTCCACTACCGGTCAGCAGCTGCTGTATGCTCTTGACGAGCAGGTTCGTCGCTGGGAAGTTAAGGGCGGCGTAACCAAGTATGAGTTCTGGGAATTTATCAAGATTATTAAGAACAAGGACGGCATCTGCCGTGGTATTGTTGCCCAGAGCATGAACTCCATGGAGATTAAGGCATTCCCTGCCGATGTTGTTATTCTGGCAACCGGTGGACCTGGCCAGGTATTTGGCCGCTGCACCGCTTCCACTATCTGCAACGGCTCCGCTGTATCCGCTGTTTACCAGCAGGGTGCTGCTATCGGCAACCCTGAGTTCATCCAGATTCATCCAACCGCTATCCCTGGCTCCGACAAGAACCGTCTGATGTCCGAGGCATGCCGCGGTGAGGGTGGCCGTGTATGGGTATACCGTGATGGCAAGCCTTGGTACTTCCTGGAGGATATGTATCCTGCATACGGCAACCTGGTTCCTCGTGACGTTGCATCCCGTGCTATCTTCAAGGTATGCGTTCACATGGGCCTGGGCATTGATGGCGACCGCCGCGTATATCTCGACCTGTCCCACATTCCGGCTGATTACCTGGAGCGCAAGCTGGGCGGTATCATCGAGATTTACACCGAGTTCGTAGGCAAGGATCCTCGCAAGGTTCCAATGGAGATTTTCCCTTCCGTTCATTATTCCATGGGCGGTATCTATGTAGACAGGAAGCACTTCACCACTATTCCTGGCCTGATGGCTTCCGGTGAGTGCGACCATCAGTACCACGGTGCAAACCGTCTGGGTGCTAACTCCCTGCTGTCCGCTGCTTACTCCGGTACTGTTTCCGGTCCTGAGGCTATGAAGTACTGCAAGGAAGGCAAGCAGGGCGCAGCTCTGACCGATGCCGAGCTGGAAGCAGCCCGTCAGGAGGTTCAGGCTGAGTATGACAAGATTCGTCAGATGAATGGCCCTGAGAATGCTCACAAGCTGCATCAGGAAATGGGCGAGATCATGTATGAGTATGTATCCATCGAGCGTGATAACATCGGCTTGGACAAGTGCCTTGTAAAGCTGAAGGAAATCCTGAAGCGCTGGGATAACATCGGCCTGACTGACCATGGCAACTGGGCTAACCAGGAGGCCATGTTTGTTCGTCAGCTCCGCAACATGATCCTCTATGCAATGGCTATTACCAAGGCTGCCCGTTGCCGTGATGAGTCCCGTGGTGCTCATGCCAAGATTGAGCTGGATGCTAACGGCAACCGTAAGATGGATGGCGAGGAGCTGGTATTCATGCCTCGTAATGACGAGAAGTTCATGAAGACCACTGTTGTTACCTACGATCCTAAGACCGAGGAGCCAATCGTAAATTATGAGGAGTTCGAGCATTCTCTGATTAAGGCTCGTCCTCGTAACTATGCTGTTGCGAAGAAGGAATAAGAGGAGGATAAATCAGAATGGCAGAACAGAAGAAAACAGTTACTTTTATTATTGAGCGTCAGGACGGCCCGAACAGTGCCCCTTACACTCAGGAATTTGAAATTCCATATCGTCCTGCACTGAACGTCGTTGCCTCCCTTATGGAAATCCAGAAGAATCCTGTAACCAAGGATGGCAAGCGTGTTGCCCCTGTTACCTGGGAGTGCAACTGCCTGGAGAAGGTATGCGGCGCCTGCATGATGGTTATCAACGGCAAGGCTCGTCAGGCCTGCTGTGCCCTGATTGATGAGCTGGAGCAGCCAATCCGCCTTGCTCCTGCCAGAACCTTCCCTGTAATCCGCGACCTGCTCATCGACCGTTCCGTAATGTTCGAGAGCCTGAAGCGCGTACAGGCATGGGTTGAGATTGATGGTACCTGGGAAGTTAAGGATGCTCCTATCCAGAATCCTTACACCGCTACCACCGCTTATGAGATTTCTCACTGCATGACCTGCGGCTGCTGCCTGGAGGCTTGCCCGAATGTTGGCCCTCAGTCCGACTTCATCGGTGCTTCCCCTACTGTACAGGCTTATCTGTTCAACCTGCATCCGCTGGGAAAATTCGACAAGGAGAAGCGTCTTAATGCTCTCATGGGCAAGGGCGGTATCACCGGTTGCGGCAACTCCCAGAACTGCGTAGAGGTTTGCCCTAAGAACATCAAGCTGACCACTTACCTGGCTCAGCTGAACCGCGATGTGAACAAGCAGGCCTTGAAGAACATTTTCAATAAGTAAGCTGTGATATTGCAGCATGATGGTATTGTAATACTGTAGTATTGTGATATTGTAAGATTTCAGCTTGAAGAGGCTGCTGTCAGGATGATTGTTCATCCGGCAGCAGCCTTTTTTGCATGTGCAGATAGTCTTTGGCAGGCATTGAGTGTATAATATACGCATAATGTATAAGGGCTTTTAAATTTTGACTAAAAAAGCGTATTGTGCTTGACTCTCACATTGTGTCAGGGATTAATATAGTGGTGAGCTCAACAAGAAACATCCATGGAGGTAGAGAAAATGCTAAAAATAGGAGATTTTTCAAAGTTATCCAGGGTAAGCATCAGGATGCTTCGTCACTATGCACATACTAAAAAGCCATCTGAAGCCATAAGCTTCAGATGGCTTTTCACTTTCGTGGGGGGAGTTTTATTAAGTTTGATAGGTTAAGGGAAAATCAGATTTTTCTTGGCTGTGGTATGTGATATAATGGTAGATAATCTAGTAGAAAGCAGGTGAGGATATGATTTATCAAACAGGCAGCTCATCTTATTTTGAAAGTATAAGCTAAAGAAGTATTTGTAAAAAACATACTAGTGGCTGGGGATTGGAGTGGCTGATTATCATGGCAGCAAAGAGATTTGTTATAAAAACAATAGTAAAAGGAGTATGAGTTTATAGTGGGGCAGGAATATATAATCATGCTGGCGATTTTGTTGTGCAGTATAGTTGGTCATAATATGTCCGTGGCTTATGCAGCCGGAGCGGTGATAATTTTGAAGCTGATGGGGCTAAATCAGCTAATAGATATTTTGGGCGATAAGGGGATAAGATGGGGGATTATCCTTTTGACGGCAGCTATCTTAGTGCCCATTGCTACAGGCAAGATTACCTTGGAAAATATTTGGCATTGCTTTCAGAGTCCGGCAGGCATTATTTCCCTGATTGTAGGGGCGGGGGTTGCCATTTTTGGTTATTTGGGCGTAGACTATATGAAAGCATCGCCGGAGGTGGCAACGGCACTGATTATAGGTACCATGATAGGCGTATTTTTCTTCAAGGGTGTTCCGGTAGGTCCCTTGATTGCATCCGGTGTGGTGTATGTGATTATGAGTATTGCTCAGAAATTTATGGGAGAGTAGGTTAAATTATTTTTCGGTCCTAAATTGCAATAAGAGCGTATCGATTGTTGTAATCGATATGCCTTTTTGTTTGCATAACTTTGCCCTGTCAAGGATTTTGTAGTAAAATAGTAGGTAATAGTTTTGCAGCTGAAATGAAAGGATGAGATAGATATGGCTAAGATTAGTACAGGCTATACTCCTGAGATGGGAGCGAAGATGCGCAGCATGCCGGAAATTCATGCCCGGTATCAGCAGTGCTGCCAGAAATACAAGCAGTTCAGAAATTGCAGTGCGGAGTTTCGTGAGCAGAAGGTGATGATTTACTCGGAGCTGAAAACCCTGGGCTGGGTGCTGGGGAAGTCAGACCGGCAGGTAAATCAGGAAGCGAATTTTTAATAAAATTTGCTCATGTATTGCGAATATTGTAAACTTTTCCATACGATGATTTTTATAGAAGTGTTATCAGATAGTACTAAAGGGGATTGATTTATGCAGGTAAATGATATTATACATGGTTTCAGGCTGCTGCGGCAGGAGCAGGTGAAGGAAGCGGCTTCTGACGCTTTTGAGTTTCAGCATGTCAAGAGCGGGGCACGGCTTTTGTATCTGAAAAATACCGATGACAACAAGGTGTTTTCTATTTCCTTCCGTACGCCTCCTACTGACGATACAGGCGTGCCGCACATTATTGAGCATTCCACGCTATGCGGTTCCCGCAAGTTTCAGCTGAAGGAGCCTTTTGTGGAGCTGGTGAAGGGCTCATTGAATACATTTCTCAATGCCATGACCTACCCGGACAAGACCATGTATCCGGTGGCAAGCTGCAATGACAAGGATTTTCACAACCTGATGGATGTGTATCTGGATGCGGTTTTCTATCCGTCCATCTATGATAATGAGGAAATCCTCATGCAGGAGGGCTGGCATTACGAGATTGAAAGCCCTGAGGAGCCGCTGAAATACAGCGGCGTGGTTTATAATGAGATGAAGGGGGCCCTGTCCTCCCCGGAGGATTTGCTGGAAAATCAGGTGATGCGGGAGCTGTTCCCTGACAATACCTATTCCTGTGAATCCGGGGGCAATCCCAAGGCAATACCGAACCTGACCTACCAGCAGTTTATTGATTTCCATAAAAAGTATTATTCTCCTGCCAACAGCTATATTTATCTTTATGGCGATATGGATATTGAGGAGCAGCTGGCTTTTATTGACAGTGAATATCTCAGCAATTTTGATATTGTGGAGGTGGATTCTGCCATTCCTTTGCAGGCGGCCTTTAATGAGGTAAAGCAGGTTGAAGATAGCTATCCTATCGGGGAGGATGAGCCGGAGGACAGCAGGACCTTCCTGAGCTACAATTTGGTGATGGCACAGGCTGGCGACCATGAGCTGATTAGTGCCATCGGGCTTTTGGAGCAGGCTCTCTTGAAGACACCGGCGGCACCCCTCAGAAAGGCATTAATTGATGCAGGCCTGGGGATGGATGTTTCCTCCCATTTTGAGACCAATGTGCTGCAGCCGTATCTTTCCATTACGGTGAACGGTGCAGAGGCTGATAAGGCAGGAAAGTTCCGTCAGGTGCTCCATGACACGCTGGCCGAGCTGGTGGAAAATGGCATTGACAGGACTATTCTGGAGGCTGCCCTCAATCTCATGGAGTTCCAGCTGCGGGAGGCTGATTTCGGTTCCTATCCGAAGGGGCTGATTTACAATATCATGCTGATGACCAACTGGCTCTATGATAAGGACCCGCTGGAGAAGCTTCGCTATGAGGCGGATTTGCAGGATTTGCGCAGCAAGCTGGCTACTGATTATTATGAGCAGCTGCTGAAAAAATATTTTTTGGAAAACAATTTTGCTGTGTCGGTAGTTATGAAGCCGGATAAAACACTGGCGGATAGGCAGGAGGCTGCCTTGGCAGAGGAGCTGGCGGCAAAGAAGGCTGCCATGTCCGAGGCGGAAATCCAGGCGGTGATTGAAAATACTGCCCGTCTGAAGCTGCGCCAGCAGACGCCGGATTCCCCGGAGGCACTGGCAACCATTCCGCTACTGAAGATTGAGGATATCAATCCGGAGCCGAAGCATATTCCGCTGGAAGAACGGCAGATAGAGGGTGTGAAGGTGCTGTATACCACGGCTGAGACCAATGGCATTGTCTATCTGAACCTGTATTTTCGGGCGGATGTGATACCTCAGGAGCTGGTGCCGTATGCCTACCTGTTCTCGGATATTATCGGGCTGGTGGATACGGAAAGCAGCACCTATGAGGACATGACCAACAGGGTAAATATGCACACCGGCGGCATCACTTTCAGCCTGGAAAATCTGACTCTGGAGGGGGTAGCGGATTCCCTTCAGCCACTGTTCAGGGTGTCAGCCAAGGCTTTCATGCGGAAGCTGCCGGAGCTGGCGGAGATTATCGGCGAGCTTTTGAATGAAACGAAATTTGATGATAAAAAGCGTCTTTTGGAGCTTATGCAGCAGAACCGCTCCGAGTTTGAGCTTGAGATGCTGCAATCCCCTGTGCAGGTGGCACTGGCAAGGCTCAATTCCTTTATTTCCAAGGCCGGTGCATATAATGAGCAGGGGGAGCTGTCCTCCTATCCTCTGCTGAAGGAGCTGACAGACGAGTTTGAGTCAAATGCCGATGCTTTCTGCGGCAAGCTGGCTCAGGTTATGAGCCTGCTGTTCAGCACAAAGCGTCTGACTATCGGCGTGACCATAGAGGAAAGCAACTATGCCGCCTTTGCTGACGGCATGAAGCCGCTGCTGCTGAAGCTTCAGGAAAATACTGAGGCTGACAGGGCGGAAGCTGTTGCCTACAACTTCCAGCCAGCTCCACAGCAGGAAGGCCTGCTGTCCTCCAGCCAGGTGCAGTATGTGGCAAAGGGAGCCAACCTGTACAGGCTGGGCTATGAGCTGACGGGAGCTTACCGGGTGCTGGAAATGCTTTTGAAGTATGAGTATTTCTGGATAAAAATCCGGGTGCAGGGCGGAGCCTATGGTGCCATGACCAGGTTCAACAGCGATGGCGATATGATGTTCGTGTCTTATCGTGATCCGAATCTGGCGGAAACTGTGGCGGTATTTGATGGTACGGCGGAGTTTCTCAGGAATTTTGAGGCTTCTGACAGGGAGATGGTGAAGTATATCATCGGTGCTATCAGCGGCATTGATACTCCTTTGACGCCTCGCCTTTTAGGGGCTACAGCCCAGCGTATGTATTTCCGCGGCATTACCTATGAGTCACGGCAGAAACGCAGGACGGAGCTTTTAAAGACTACCGTGGAGGATATCCGTGCCCTGGCTCCTGCCATTGCTGCCTGCATGGCTGAGAAAAATCTCTGCGTGTTTGGCAATGGCACTGTTATCAAGGAAAATGAGGGCCTGTTTGGCAGGCTGACCAATGTGCTGGAATAAGGCTTGTTTTTGCTTTGTGCCTCTGGTCCCGGTTTCAGGGATTAGGGGCATGGCATGGCAATTTGTCTTGACTTTCAGCAGGTAGCATGTAATAATAAAAGGAACATATTTCGACGGGAGGGTTTCTTTTGAAGGAGACAATTTTCAGGGGGGCAGGCGTGGCTATTATTACGCCTTTTACCGAGGATGGCATAAATTTTGATGAGCTGGGACGGATTATTGAGGACCAGATTGCAGGCGGCACCGATGCGATTATTATCACCGGCACTACCGGTGAGTCGGCAACCATGACCGACGATGAGCACAAGGCGGCTATTAAGTACGCTGTAGAGAAGGTTGCTGGCAGGATTCCTGTTATTGCAGGCACCGGCTCTAACGAGACTGCTTATGCAGTGCAGCTTTCCCAGTATGCGGAAGAGGTGGGTGCTGATGCCCTGCTGGTGGTTACCCCGTACTACAACAAGTGCACCCAGAAGGGGCTGGTAAAGCATTTTACTGCTATTGCTGATGCGGTGAATATTCCGCTGATTTTGTACAATGTACCATCCCGTACAGGTGTGAATATCCAGGTATCTACCTTTGCGGAGCTGGCAAAGCATCCCCGCATTGTGGCAGTGAAGGAGGCCAGCGGTGACCTGAGTGCCGTAGCAAAGATTCGTCATGCCTGTGGCGATGCCTTGGCTGTGTACTCCGGCAATGATGACCAGATTGTGCCGATTTTGTCCCTGGGTGGCAGCGGTGTTATTTCCGTGCTGTCCAACGTGGCACCGCAGATGACTCACGATATTTGCCAGCTGTATTTTGATGGCAAGGTGAAGGAAGCAGCTGATTTGCAGGTTGGCGCTATTGATTTGATTAGTGCCCTGTTCTGCGAGGTAAATCCGATTCCTGTCAAGGTGGCAATGCGGATGCTGGGCTATGCCGCAGGTCCTTTGCGCCTGCCGCTGACCGAGATGGAGCCGGAGCATGAGGCACAGCTGCGTGCAGCATTGGAAGCGCACGGCTTGATTAAGTAAATATTGTTTTGGCAAGGGAGCTATCATGCAGTTTTTGGCTGTGTGACAGCTCCTTTTTTGGTATAATATTATCAGGTATATATGTGGTTCGTTTGAGAATTTGTAAAATAAAAGATGATGAAAATGATAAAAGCTGATTGCAGGAAAAGGCTTGTTCAATGCAATCGAGGCTGGTGAAGGAGGAAAGTTATGCGAGGGGTGTTTGATATTGTGGGGCCGGTGATGATAGGCCCTTCCAGCTCCCATACGGCAGGTGCGGCAAGGCTGGGACTGATGGCTGGCAAGATACTGGGAGAAAGGGTGGTAAAGGCAGAGATACTGCTGCACGGCTCCTTTGCCCAGACCTACAGGGGGCATGGCACGGACAAGGCACTTTTGGGGGGCATTATGGGCTTTGAGCCGGAGGATGAGCGGCTGAGGGACGCGCTGGAAATTGCCAGTGACAGGGGGATAGAGTATTCCTTCAGCCCTGTGGATATCCCGGAGGCACATCCCAATACGGCAGTGCTGCTGCTGACCGGGGAGAAGGGACGGACTGTGCGGGTGGAGGGAGCTTCCATTGGCGGCGGCAACATCCGCATTTCCCAGATTGGCGATTTTGAGGTGCATCTGACAGGCAAGTATCCTGCCCTGGTGGTGGTGCATCGTGACAGGCCGGGAGTGGTCAACAAGATTACCACGATTATTGCCAGGTACGGCATCAATATTGCCTACATGAAGCTGTCGCGGAAGAACCGGGGTCAGGAAGCCATGATGATATTGGAGACGGATGATGAGCTGACTGGCGAGATGATAGAGGATTGCTGTGCGGTGCCGGAGATTATCAAGGCATTTGCCATACCGTCCATCAGGGGAAGGGAGTGACAGGCGTTTATGATTAGCTTTAATTCGATTGCGGAGCTGGTGGAGCTGGCGCAGAAGGCAAATTGCCCTATCAGCCAGATTGTCATCCAGTGGGAAATGGAAAATAACTTTGTGGCGGAGGAAAAGCAGCGTGCCATGATGCTGAAAAACTGGCAGGTCATGGAGGAATCCCTGAAGCGGGGGCTGACGAACTATGAGAAGTCTGTCAGCGGCCTGACCGGCGGTGATGCGGTGAAGCTCTATGCCTACCGCCAGCATGGCTATACCGGGGAGGCGGTGCTGTCCGCTGCTGCCAGTGCCGTGGGGGTTAGCGAGGTAAATGCGGTGATGGGCAGGATTGTGGCGTGCCCTACGGCAGGCTCTTGCGGCATCGTGCCTGCTGCTATCTATGCTGCGGCAGAAAAAAATGGCAACAATATCGATGAGATTGTGGATGCCCTCTTTACGGCGTCAGGCATCGGCATGGTGGTGGAGGCAAATGCTTCTATAGCAGGTGCCTACGGCGGCTGCCAGGCGGAGTGCGGCACCGCTGCCGGGATGGCGGCAGGTGCGCTGGTGCAGCTGGCAGGGGGAACGCCTGAGATAGTGGGCAATGCCGTAGCACTGGCTATCAAGAACCTGCTGGGGCTGGCCTGTGACCCGGTGGCAGGGCTGGTGGAGGTTCCATGCGTGAAGCGCAACGGCTTTATTGCGGTGCATGCCATGGTGGCGGCGGATATGGCTATGGCAGGGGTGCAATCAGTAATTCCGGTGGATGATGTTATTGATGCCATGAACCGCATAGGCCGTTCCATGCCAAGCTCCATCAAGGAAACAGCCGAGGGAGGCCTGGCCACTACCAAAACAGGTTTGCGGCTGACAAAGGAGATTTTTGGCAAGTAAGCCACCGGGCGAAGGAAAATAGGGCGATTAATAGAGTAATGCTGATGCGCCTAAAGTCTTATTCACCGAGAAAGACAGGATTATAATTTAATTTTAATGGACATTTTCCTGATTTTGTAATAAAGTATATAGGTAATTGAAAATGTTACAAGTCAGGGAGGATGTTTCCAATGAAGAAATGTTTACAGCTTTTGTTGATGCTTTGCATTCTGGTGCTGGGGGCTCAGAGTGCTTTTGCCGGCGGCCTGCTGGGGGGAACCGGTGTCAGTGAGGACAGGGTTTATGACCAGGACGGCATGCTGAAGGTCAAGACTTTGGCGATTGCCGCACCGATTTATAATGGCCCTAAGACTGAAGGGGAGCCTGAGGTCGAGGATTTGCCGGAGATTTTGATGGAGGGGACGCTGGCTGATAAGAAAGGCGTGCTGAATTATATTTCCTATCGTGATGTGTGCCAGAATATCAAGGTAGCCAAGCACATCGATATTCTGCGCCTGGACAGGAAGAAGGCCTTTGCCGAGTACAAGGAAGCCATTGGCAAGTATGCGGATGCTTATGTGGTAGTGACTGTTTCCAATGGCACCAGTGCCAATGACGGCACCCGCCTGAATATTTTCTTTGATGTGTATGATGCCAATACCAGCAAGGTGATTTATGCCTACAGAAAGCTGGCTCCGAAGTCCGCTACCCGTGATACCCTGCTCTACACCGAGATTGCCAAGGATTTCTACACTGATTTCATCAAGGCACAGGACAAGGTAGAGGAAGACAAGGAGAAGGAAGCCAAGGCGATTTTGAAGATGGAAAAGGATGCCGCTAAGAAGGCTGAAAAGGAAGCCGCAAAGAGTAAATAATTTGATGAAATATAAAAACTGCTGCATTTGAGGAATGGTTTCCCAGATACAGCAGTTTTTTAGTGCGCTATTTTAGTATACTATTTTGATGCGTTATTTCAGTGTTTGGATATTTAGTGTGCCAGATAGATAGGCTTGATTTTTGCGTCCTCGGCTACGTTTTCCCGGAGAAAGCCGGCGGCTACCATGGCATCCAGGACCACGAATTGGCGTTTTTTGGCCAGCATGAAGTCAACGTAGGGAGAGTAGAGGGAAGGGGCGTTGGGGATGCCTGCCAGCATGGCTGCCTCCGGCAGTGCCAGCATGGCAGGCTCTTTGCCGAAGTATCCTTCTGCCGCCTGTCCGATGCCGTAGTAGCCGGAGCCGAAATAGATGGAGTTCAGGTAAAGCTCAAGGATTTCCTCCTTGGAGTAGTTCAGCTCCATATCCATGGCCAGGATGAATTCCTCCGCTTTCCTGCCCATGGTCTGCTCCTGGCTGAGAAACAGGTTCTTTACCAGCTGCTGGGTAATGGTGCTGGCACCTTCCTTCACCTCGCCGTATTGCAGGTTGACTAGGGAGGCACGGAAAATGCCCTCCATGTCAAAGCCCCAGTGATTGTAAAATTTCCTGTCCTCCACGGCTATGACTGCCTGCTGCAGGGATTCAGGTATGTCCTGCAGCCTGACATAATCTGCCTGCCGGGTGCGGGCCTGGACGGCTTTTTTGAGGAAGATGGCACGGCTTATTCTGTCAAGGCTGGAGGGCTGCCCGTCGGCTGGCGCGTCACTGTCCTCAGTATTGATATTTTCGATGCCGTTCCCGATTTTTGTGCTGAGACTTCTGGTGGTATTTTGTACCTTGACAAACATTTCATTGTCAGACAGGTAAAAATTTGCTCCCCCTGCTATCAGAAAGGAAAGGCAGAAAACCACTGCCAGCAGGAATGTCCATTTAATGAAAGCTTTTATTTTTTTTATCAACATAATAATGTCCTTTGCCTTGAATATATATTGGTTATGATGTAAAATGAAGTGTTGTTGCATATATTATATCGCAATTCCGGTATTTTGGGAAATTTAGTTGCATATTTTGGCGCAGGGTGTTGCATAATATGCACAAAAGCTGTATAATTATAAAATCTAAAGGGGGAGTCGGATAATGAAAAAAGTTAGTATTATTGGCGCGACTGGTTATGCCGGCGCGGAATTATTGCGTATTTTGCATAACCATCCAGAGGCAGAGGTGGTGCATATCACTTCTGAGAGCCATGCTGGCGAGGCGATTTCTGATATTTATCCACACTTGAAGGGCATTTATGACCAGAAGCTCATGAGCATGAAGGATATTGAGGTCATCGGCCAGGACAGCGATTTTGTGTTCATAGGGCTGCCTCACGGCCATGCCATGAAGGTGGGCAAGGCTTTGGAGAATATGCCTGTCCGCATTATTGACCTGGGAGCTGACTACAGATTTACTGATACTGATGTGTATGAGGCATGGTACAAGGTGCCTCACATCCACAAGGATGCCCCTCGGGTTTATGGCTTGGCGGAGCTTTACCGGGAGCAGATAAGGGATGCCAAGATTATCGGCAATGCAGGCTGCTATACCACTGCCAGCATTTTGGCACTGGCACCTCTTGCCAAGCACCATCTGATTGAGGTGGACACCATCGTGGTGGATGCCAAGTCCGGCGTTTCCGGGGCTGGCCGTTCCGCCAAGCAGGCAAACCATTTCCCTGAGCTTTATGACAGCTTCAAGGCCTATGGGGTGGCAACCCATCGTCATACCCCTGAGATTGAGCAGGCCATTGCCGATTTGTCCGGGGAGGAAACGGTGCTGAACTTTACTCCTCATCTGGTGCCTATGTCCAGGGGCATTCTGAGTACCTGCTATGCCAGGCTGAAGGAGGGGGTAACTGCCGATATGGTTACTGCCGCCTACGAAATGATGTATGGCAAGGAGTATTTCGTCCGCTTGATTGGCCTGGGAGGCTATCCTGCCACCAAGAATGTGCGGGGCTCCAACTTCTGTGACCTGGGCTGGCATATTGACCAGCGCACCGGCAGGGTGATTGTGCTGTCTGCCATAGATAATCTGGTGAAGGGTGCGGCAGGCCAGGCTGTGCAGAACTTCAATATCGCCAGCGGCTTTGATGAAAAGCTGGGGCTGGATATGGTGCCTGTATATCCTTGATGTAAATTTGTAATAATTTTGATAGAGTAAACTTTTTATAGATTTTATAATTTTGATAGTGTAGGAGGAACGGATATGTTTAGTGAAAAGAATGCGGCTGCCGGTGTAACCTTTCCAAAGGGGTTCAAGGCTGCCGGTGTAAAGGCTGGCATCAAAAAGAGCGGCAATCTGGATTTGGCATTGATTTATACAGAGAAGGAAGCAGCTGTAGCAGGCGTATTTACCAAAAATGCAGTGGCTGCGGCTCCTGTAATTGTTTCCCGTGAGGTGGTAAAGGGCGGCAAGGCTCATGCCATCGTTGCCAATGCCGGCTGTGCCAATGCCTGCACTGGTGAGACAGGTCTTGACAATGCCAGGAAAATGGCGGCTCTGGCTGCTGCAGAAGTGGGCTGTGCCTCTGATGAGGTGCTGGTGGGCTCCACCGGCATTATCGGTGTGAACTTGCCGATGGACAAGCTGGAGGCAGGCATCAAGGCTGCTGCTGCGGAGCTTTCCGAGGATGGCAGCAAGAACGCAGGCAATGCCATTATTACCACCGATACTTATTCCAAGGCTTGTTCCTGTGAGGTGGAGATTGGCGGACAGGCAGTGCGCTTTGGTGCTATTGCCAAGGGTTCCGGCATGATTCAGCCGAATATGGCTACCATGCTCTGCTACATCACCACTGATGCCAATATTTCCAGCCAGCTGATGCAGAAGGCTCTTTCCGAAATTGTTGAGGTTTCCTTCAATATGATTTCCGTTGATGGCGATATGAGTACCAACGATACTGTGCTGGTACTGGCAAATGGCGCATCCGGCGCGGCAGAAATCACTGATGGTTCCCCTGAGTATGACAAGTTCTATGCAACTTTGAAGGAAATCTGCCAGGAGCTGTCCAAGCGGATTGCAGCTGATGGCGAGGGCGCAACCAAGTTCCTGACTATTAATGTAAGCGGTACCAAGACCTTTGAGGATGCCAAGACTGTAGCCATGAGCATTGCCAAGTCTCCGCTGGTAAAGACAGCTTTCTTTGGCGAGGACCCGAACTGGGGGCGTGTTATCTGCGCTGTGGGCTATGCAGGGATTCCGATGGTGCCTGAAAAGATCGTTATCAAGTTTGGCGGCGTGCCTGTCTATGCCAATGGCCTGGGGGCAGAGTTCAATGAGGACGACATCCATAAGGTTATGGCAGAGCATGATATTGTGATTGATGTGGAGATGGGCATGGGAGATGCCAAGGCTACTGTATGGAGCTGCGATTTCTCCTATGAGTATGTGAAGATTAATGGTGAGTATCACACCTGATAATCGTGTACATATTTGTATACATGTGTATATCGGGATGATGAGGTATAGATTATGGCGATAATGAAGCATGCTGAAAAAAAGGCAGGTACTCTCATTGAGGCACTGCCGTATATTCAGGAATTTTATGGCAAGACCATCGTGGTAAAATATGGCGGCAATGCCATGATTAACGAGGATTTGAAGCACAAGGTAATGGAGGATATCAGCCTTCTGAAATATGTAGGTATTCGCCCGGTGATTGTGCATGGTGGCGGTCCTGATATTACCCACTTTTTGAAAAAAGTGGGCAAGCAGTCTGATTTTGTCAGCGGCCTGCGTGTTACTGACGAGGAAACTGTGGAGATTGCCGAGATGGTGCTGGATGGCAAGGTCAACTCCGATATTGTCAACATGCTGAACTGCCGCGGTGTCAGGGCGGTAGGTCTCAGCGGCAAGGATGCAGGGCTTATCAAGGCAAGAAAGAAAATGGCTACTGTTTATGACGAGGATGGGCATACGGAAACTGTTGACATAGGCTATGTTGGCCAGGTGGAGTCGGTGGATACCCGCATTTTGCAGGATTTGCTGGACAATGGCTACATTCCGGTGGTGGCTCCTATCGGCGTAGGCGAGGATGGGGAGAGCTACAACATTAACGCAGATTATGTGGCTGCGGAGATTGCCGGTGCCCTTCATGCGGAAAAGCTGCTGCTGCTGACGGATATTGAGGGCGTGTACAAGGACTTCAATGACAAGGACAGCTTTATTTCCTCCCTGACTGTGGAGGAGGCGAAGGGCTATATCAAGGATGGCACGATTTCCGGCGGCATGATTCCGAAGATTGAGGCATGCCTGAAATCCATCGAGTGCGGCACCAACAAGGTGCATATCATTGACGGCCGTCAGCCTCACTCCATCATTCTGGAGCTTTTGACCAACAGCGGTATCGGTACCCAGGTTGTTAAATAAGAAAAAAGGCGGTATCGTTATTCAGATTGTTAAATAAATTTTTGAGGTGTAAGTGAAATGCAATTAACTGATGAACAGATTTATGCCAAGGATGCCCATGATTATCTGCCGGTGTTTGCCCGTTACCAGATTGTGCTGGACCACGGGGATGGTGTTTATGTATATGATTCCCAGGGCAAAAAGTATATTGACTTTTTGGGAGGCATTGCCGTAAACGTGCTGGGGCATAATCATCCTGAGCTGGTAAAGGCAATTGCAGAGCAGGCAGGGAAGATGATTCACTGCTCCAACCTGTATTATACCCAGGTACAGGCAGAGGCTGCGGAAAAGCTGGTGAAGCTCAGCGGCTTGGGCAAGGTTTTCTTTGGCAATTCCGGGGCGGAGGCAAATGAGGGTGCCATCAAGGTAGCAAGAAAGTATGCCCATACTATTGCCCCGGACAAGTCCCAGATTATTTCTGCCATTCACAGCTTCCACGGCCGTACCATCGCTACCCTGACTGCTACCGGCCAGCCAAAGTATCATGAGGGCTTCGGACCGCTGCCGGAAGGCTTTGACTATGTGCCTTACAATGATATTGAGGCACTGGAGAAGCTGATGAGCGACAAGACTGCCGCTGTAATGCTGGAGCCGATTCAGGGGGAGGGCGGTGTCCATGTACCTGATACTGAGTATATGCAGAAGGTGCGCCAGCTGTGCGATAAGTACGATGCGGTGCTGATTTTTGATGAAATCCAGAGCGGCATGGGCAGAAGCGGCAAGTTCTTTGCCTATGAAAACTATGGTATCAAGCCGGATGTGGTTACCCTTGCCAAGGGGCTGGCTGGCGGTGTGCCAATCGGGGCCTTTATCACCAGTGACAAGGTGGCGGCGGCTCTTCATGCCGGTGACCACGGTTCTACCTTCGGAGGCAATCCGCTGGCCTGCGCGGCAGCCAACGTGGTGCTGGACAATGTGGGCACTGAGGCATTTTTGCAGCATGTCACTGAGATGGGGGATTACATGAAGTCCCGTTTGAAGGATATGCAGGCGAAGTTCCCGGCTCTTATTAAGGAAGTCCGGGGCATGGGGCTGATTCTGGGCATGGAGCTCACCAAGCCGGGCCGGGAGATTGTCAATGCCTGCCTGGACAAGGGGGCTATTATCAACTGCACAGCCGGGAATGTGCTGCGCTTTGTGCCGCCATTGATTGTTACAAAGGAGCATATTGACGAGGTATGCGATGCAGTTGAGGCAGTATTGCCGCAGTATGCTTAATAGTTTGCTAACGCATTCTGTGCAATAATATTGTATACCCGTGCAGCAGAAGGTTTATTTTCTTTCTTTAATGTAGTATAATATACGCTGTTGGTGTACATAAGTATATATTCGGTATGCCTATTGGAGGTTATAAAATGTTAAAAGGCAAGGACATGCTTTCCATCCATGACCTTTCCGTGGATGAGGTAAATGAAATCCTGGTTTTGGGCCACGAGCTCAAGGCAAAGCAGAAGGCCGGCATTGAGCATCATATCTTGAAGGGCAAGACTCTGGGCATGATTTTTGAGAAATCTTCCACCCGTACCCGCCTTTCCTTTGAAACAGGTATGTATCAGCTGGGCGGTCAAGCACTGTTTCTGTCCAACCGTGATTTGCAGCTGGGCAGGGGCGAGCCTATCAAGGATACTGCCCGTGTTATGTCCCGTTATCTGGACGGCATCATGATTCGCACCTTTGGCCATGACAGGGTGGAGGAGTTTGCTAAATGGTCTGACGTGCCTGTTATCAATGCCCTGACTGACCTTTTGCATCCTTGCCAGGTTCTGACTGACCTGCTGACTATTCAGGAGCACAAGGGCAAGAATCTCAAGGGCTTGAAGATGGCCTATGTAGGCGATGGCAACAACATGACCAATTCCTACATGTACGGCTGTGCCAAGGCAGGCATTGATTTTGTTTCTGCCAATCCGAAGGGCTTTGAGCCTGACAGGCAGGTTTTTGAGAATGCCTGCAAGGATGCGGAGGAAACCGGCGCATCCATCAAGCTGGTGAATGACCCGTTTGAGGCAGCCAAGGACGCTGATATCGTGGTAACTGATACCTGGGCAAGCATGGGCCAGGAGGATGAGCACGAGGAGCGCAAGAAGATTTTCAAGGATTATCAGGTAAATGCAGAGCTTCTGGCGGTAGCTGATAAGCGCGTTATCGTAATGCACTGCCTGCCTGCCTACAGGGGCGAGGAAATCACCGATGAAATCCTTGAGGCTTACGCTGATGTAATCTTTGATGAGGCTGAGAACCGCCTCCACACCCAGAAGGCGATTATGGCTCTTACAATGGGCTGATAAATATTGTTTATCTATTTTCTCATGTGGAAATAATGATTAAGGAGTTGTAAATATTATGGCAGAATTTAAGAAAGTCGTATTGGCATATTCCGGTGGTCTTGATACCTCCGTTATCATTCCTTGGCTCAAGGAAAACTATGGCGGCTGCGAGGTTATTGCCTGCTGTGCTGATATCGGCCAGGGTGATGACATGCAGGCTATCCATGACAAGGCCCTGCGTTCCGGCGCTTCCAAGTGCTATATTTTGGATTTGACTCAGGAGTTCCTGGAGGAGTACGTATGGCCAACCCTGAAGGCTGGGGCTGTTTATGAGGGCAAGTACCTGCTGGGCACTTCCTTTGCCCGTCCGCTGATTGCCAAGCGCCTGGTTGAGGTGGCAAAGAAGGAAGGCGCCGAGGCTATTGCTCACGGTGCTACCGGCAAGGGCAATGACCAGGTTCGCTTTGAGCTGACTGTCAAGGCTCTGGCTCCTAACATGGCGATTGTGGCTCCTTGGCGTGAGTGGGACCTGCTGTCCCGTACTCAGGAAATCGAGTATGCCAAGGCTCATAACATCGACATTCCTACCGATAACAAGAAGTATTCCATGGACAAGAACATCTGGCATCTGTCCCATGAGGGCTCTGACCTGGAGGACCCATGGAATGAGCCTCAGAACGAGATGTATCTGGTATCCAAGGCTCCGGAGGATGCCGCTGACAAGCCTGAGTATGTAACCATTGACTTTGAGAAGGGTATTCCTGTGGCTGTTAATGGCAAGAAGATGGGTGCAGTGGAGCTTCTGACTGAGCTGAATGATATCGGCGCCCGGAATGGCGTTGGTATTGTTGATATCTGCGAGAACCGCCTTGTGGGCATGAAGTCCCGCGGTGTGTATGAGAATCCGGGCGGAGCAATCCTGTTCTATGCTCATCGCGAGCTGGAGTATCTCTGCCTCGACCGTGCTACCTATCACTACAAGGAAGGCGTAGCTATCCGCTTTGGCGAGCTGGTTTATGACGGCATGTGGTTCTGCCAGCTCCGTGAGGCTCTGTCCGCTTTTGTTGACAGCACTCAGGAGACTGTAACCGGCACTGTAAAGCTGAAGCTCTACAAGGGCAACATCATGAGCGCAGGTGCCAAGTCCCCTTATTCCCTGTACAATCAGGAATTTGTAACCTTTGAGGAAGACCATGTTTACAATCAGGCTGATGCAGAAGGCTTTATCAACCTCTTTGGCTTGCCGCTGAAGGTTCGTGCACTGATGCAGGAAAAGGCAGGTAAGTAATTATGGCAGAGCAGCTCTGGGGCGGACGTTTTTCCAAGTCTACCGACGAGATGATTAATGATTTTCAGGCTTCTATTGATTTTGATAAGCGGATGTACAATGAGGATATTGCCGGTTCTATTGCCCATGCTACCATGCTGGCGAAGGTCGGCATTATCTCCGAGGCAGACCGGGATGACATTATCAGCGGCCTGAAGGATATTTACAAGAAAATCGAGGAGGGCAATTTCTCTTTTGAGGTTGCCCTTGAGGATATTCACATGAATATCGAGAAGCGGCTGACTGACGCTATCGGCGAGGCTGGCGGACGCCTGCATACGGCCCGCAGCCGCAACGACCAGGTGGCGCTGGACACCCACATGTTCATCCGCCGTCAGGTGGTGGAGGTGGAGAAGCTGATTCTCGATATGCAGGCGGCACTGGTGGAAGCGGCAGAGAAGTATAGCGATGTGATTATGCCGGGCTATACCCATCTGCAGCGCGCCCAGCCGATTTTGTTCTCCCATCACATGATGGCCTACTTCGGCATGCTGAAGCGGGACTTTGACCGCTTCAAGGGTGTCTATGACCGCTGCGACATCATGCCGCTGGGGGCAGGTGCCCTGGCTGGCACAACTTTCCCTATTGACCGTCCTTTTGTGGCGGAGCAGCTGAATTTTGCGTCTATTTACAGCAACAGCCTGGATGCAGTGTCTGACAGGGACTATATCATGGAATTCCTGTCAGTTGCTTCTATCCTGATGGTGCATCTGTCCCGTCTCAGCGAGGAAACCATTTTGTGGTGTTCCCGTGAGTTCTTCTTTATTGAGCTGGACGATGCCCATTGCACCGGCTCCTCCATGATGCCTCAGAAGAAAAATCCTGATGTGTCGGAGCTGGTTAGGGGCAAGACCGGCCGTGTCATGGGCCATCTCATGGCTATGCTGACTACAGTCAAGGGACTTCCACTGGCCTACAACAAGGACTTGCAGGAGGACAAGGAAGGCATTTTTGATGCCATTGATACCATCAAGTTCAGTCTGGCAGTGTATGCCCGTATCATGCGGGGCATGAAGGTGCGCAAGGATGTAATGCGCCGTGCTGTGGCAGAGGACTTCTCCAATGCAACTGATCTGGCTGACTATCTGGTGAAGAAGGGCTTGCCTTTCCGTCAGGCCCATGCTGTTTCCGGTAAGGCTGTTCACTACTGCATTGAGCAGAATAAGTGGCTGGCTGATATGACTATGGCTGAGCTGAAGGAGCTGTCTGATTTGTTTGAGGAGGACATTTACGATGCCATCAGCCCTGAGACCTGCGTAAAGAACCGCAATTCCTATGGCGGCACTTCTTATCAGCAGGTGGAGATGCAGCTGAAGCTGGCAGCCGATATTATGGCAGTTGAAAAGGCCTATGTGGCTGAAAAGGATGCCAAGCAGGCAAAAGTAGAATAAAAAAATTCAGTTTTTCGTAGTGCTTGTTTGTTGGTACGAGCATATACGGATGGAAATAATTTGGTAGTCTGTGGACTCTGTTCAGACATTTTGAAGGGACAGGTAACGGCAGTACCCACGAAAACCCGCTCTCGCTCTTAGTTGTGCCTCGCGTTACTAACATTCATCTATCGCCTGCGGCTCTGATGAATGAAGTAACGAGGCGCAACAAAGGTTTTCTTTGGGTACATGCCGCAACTTGTCCCTCTTTTTGTCTGAACAGATACAACAGAGCTATACAATATTTGTCTTAGTATGATGCTGTAGCAATTAATCGGGCTTTACGAAAAGCCTGAAAAAGGGGGCGGGGAAGCTGACGAAATATGATAATGCCAACCGCTGTAGAAAAATACATGTTTTGCGGCAATGAAGTTATATTTTTCGGAAAATTTAAGTTTAATTTGGTTGTGATAATGTGAGTAAAACTATGAAAGGGGCAATCTGCCTTTCCCTGGCTGGTACTATCTGGGGCGGGCTTTTTTTGGCTGTGCGGCTGGTGGCAGGGGCGGTGGAAGCTGTTCCTCTGGTGTGGATGCGCTATATTCTGGCCTTTTTTGCCCTGTATGCCCTGGGCTGCTATCGCCATGTGTCATGGAAGATTGACAGGAAGGACTGGAAGCTTTTGGCACTGGTGGGGCTTATCGGGCAGACCTTGTCCATCGTCACCCAGGAGTCGGGCACACTCCTGACCTCGGCTCAGACCGGTTCCACTATTACGGCTGCTACCCCGGCCTTTATGGTGCTGTTCGGCTGGTGGATATTGAAGGAGCGGCTGACCTTTGGGCGGATTATGTCCGTGGTGCTGGCTACCATCGGTGTATTGATGATTGTCTATGACCCGGATAATTTTCAGGTGAATTTGCTGGGGGGATTTTTCCTCTTTGTGGCGGCCTGGACCTGGGCACTGATGGCGGTGTTTTTGAAGCTTTTAGACCGGTATTCCCCTATTGTACTGACCTTTTACGGCCTGCTGGTGGCTCTTGTGTGCCTGGCACCCTATTCTGTGTGGTGGTTGGCAACCCAGGCGGATTATAGCCTGCTGCTTACCCCTCAGGTGCTTCTCAGCATCGGCTATATGGGGATTATCTCCACCACCGGCGGTTTTGTGCTGTGGAACGAGGGCTTGTTGTATATGGATGCGTCTACCGCAGGGCTTTTCATGTTCTGGCAGCCCATTGTGGGCACATTTCTTGGCTGGCTGCTGCTGGGAGAGCCGGTAACCTTGTGGTTCTGGCTGGGAGCATTGCTGATTGTTGCAGGCGTAGTCATGGCAATGGGCAGGCCGAAAAAGGCTTGATATGCTTCCAGGCGGAAGTTTTTTCCTAAAAAGTTGTAAAGTATGAAAGAATTAGCAGGATTTTTGTGTTTTTTGTAGAATTTATAATACGAAATAAACTTTTTAGGGATATGGAATATAATATGGAGGGGTTATTATGTTCAGTCTTTTTTTTGGGGGTAAAAAGAAAGCTGAGGCAGCCGCACAGCCTGTTAGCCAGGTTCAGCCGGTTACACAAAAGCCTGTGCCTGCACAGCAGAAAGATATGAAAATTGCTTATTTAAGCAAAAGCGAGCTGGATGGGGCTCATTTGCGGGAGCTTACTGATGTGGCAGAGGGATGTGCGCTGATTATGGGGTTTGTTTCCTCGGATTTGAATCTGGAGGAAGTTGCCCGGGCTATAAAGAAAGAGGTTTCAGCCTCAACGAAGGTTATTTTGCTGACAACCTCCGGGGAGCTTTGCCGGACAAAGGGAAGCCGTACCTTCTACTGCAATGATGCGGAGGGACGTGCCAAGCTGCTGTTGCAGGTGTATTCCAATCGGATGATTGAGGACACATATATTATGAGCATACCGCTCTCCAATAGCGACCTGCGCAGGGGCGTTGTAGAGATGAGCATCAATGACCGGGTTGCGGCCATCCGCCGTGAGATAGAAAAGCACAAGGTGCCATTCCGGCTCAGTACAGCTCATAGCTTTGCCATGATTTATGTGGATGGGGCTTCCAGCAGCGAGACTTTTGTTTTGCAGGCTATGTACGAAACAGGCAAGTATCCTATTCCGTTTATTGGCGGCAGCTCTGCTGGTGATTTGACCTTTACACACACCTATATTTACGACAATAACAGGTGTTTGGAAAATCATGCAGTGATTACGCTGTTCCGCCTCAAGCATGCCTATCGCTATGGCATCCTGAAAACCCAGTCAGGGGAGCGCACCAGTGCTGCCTTTACTGTCAGCAGCGGCAACACAGCCCTGCGCTATATTGAGACAGTGGAAGATGCCTCCGGCCGTCCAGTGTCCTTCATCAAGGCATTGAAAGATCACTTTGGCGTCAGCACGGTGGACGGCATAAATGAAAGATTGCAGGAGTATACCTTTGCCGCAGATATTAATGGTGAGGACTTTTTACGCGATGTTGCCAGCATCGATGAGGCCAATGACAGGATTTCCTTCTTCTGCGATGTGGTAACTGGTGAAAAGCTTTATTTGATCAGGCGTCAGTCCCTGGAGGCTACCCTTTCCCGTGACTTCAAGGCTTTTTCTCAGGGCAAGCCGGAGCCTATTGGCGGCATTCTGAATGACTGCCTCATGCGCCGTCTGGGGTACCCGGAAGACACAAAGCACATGGATTTCTTTGCAGATGTTCCGGTGGCTGGCTTCTCCAGCTTTGGCGAAATTGCCGGGCTTCATGTCAATGAAACACTGACGGCAATCTTCTTTTATCATATTCCGGAAGGGCAGAGCTTCTCAGACCGCTATATTGACAATTTTGCTTCCACCTATTCAGAGTGTAATGCGTTCTTTTACAGGCGTATCATTGCCCGGCAGAAGGCCACGGAAAAGCTCAAGGACAACCTTATCAGCATGTTCAATGACTATCATGCCAAGATGCCGGGGATTGTCACTACCATCAATCGCATAGCGGATGATGTGGAGATGATCAAGGGCACAATCAGTCAGATTTCGGGCAGCATCGGTGATCAGAAGGAGCTTTTTGCCCAGATGATTTCCCGCAACTGTGAGATTACCCCGAAACTGGATATGCTTTCCCAGAGCACCCAGAAGATTGACGGTGTAATGAAGATGATTAATGAGATTGCCTCCCAGATTAACCTCCTTGCCCTGAATGCCGCCATTGAGGCTGCCCGTGCCGGTGAGGCAGGCCGCGGCTTCTCCGTGGTGGCACAGGAGGTCCGTAAGCTTTCCGAAAACACCCAGAGCAGCCTGTGTTCTTCTGATGAGGCAATTAAGATGCTCATGCACGATGTTGATGAGATTAATAAGAATCTGCTGGATAATAAGGATTTTGAAGAAAAAATCGGCAATTTTGATGCTAATTTTGCAGCTGAAATGGAAAAGCTGCAGGTTACCTTTAGTGAGGGTGTGGAGCACATCTATCAGTCTATCCAGTCCATAAAGGAGATTGAGGAAATTAATAAGCGTTCCTCGGAGGAAATGGAGAAGCTGTCGCAGGTTCTCTATAACATTGAGATGGGTATTTGATGGAGCCATGAAAATGGCTGTCATATGATATCATTACGCAACTTAAATATAGCACTGTATAGCACTTTAAAGCAGCCCGCCTGGCTGCTTTTTCCTTGCAGGTTAGGATGAAATAAATAGTGTGGGGATTTGAGTAATTATTTATCATCATGTAAAGTTTTTCTGCTGTTTGTTTGCAAATATAGTATAATTTGTATGAGTTTGTGTATTATAAATGGGATAATATTTTACTGGGTTAAAAGGAAATGGAGTGATATGATGGACAGGAAACTAGCAGAATTGATGGTGGCAATGATAGAGTATGACAAGGGCGATGCCAGGCGGATTCAGCATTTTGTCAAGGTGCATGATTTGGCGGCGGCTATCGGTACATTAGAAGATATGGAGGCGGATGAGCTTTTTGTGCTGGAGGCGGCAGCTATCCTGCATGATATTGGCATACACGTAAGCGAGGCAAAGTATGGCAGCTGCAGCGGCAAATATCAGGAGCTGGAAGGACCAGGCGAGGCGGAGAAGCTGCTTCATCAGCTGGGCGGCTTCACGGCTGAACAGATTGAGCGAATCAAATACCTGATTGCGCACCATCATACTTATGCGGAGATAGATGGGCTGGACTATCAGATTTTGGTAGAGGCGGATTTTCTCGTGAATCTGTACGAGGATAATGTGCCTGCTTCTGCCGTTAAGAGTGTGCAGGAAAAGATATTCAAGACAGGTACTGGTCTGGCTATGTTAAAGAATATGTTTGCAATAGATTGAGGTAAGTTTCATTGTAGGTTTTGGATAGGGATTGGATTCTAATGAAAATAAAAGTATTGATGGACAATATATCATCGGGAGAATTGGCTGGCGAGTGGGGCTTGTCAATTCTGATTGAGTATGAGGGTAAAAAGATATTGCTGGATACGGGAGCCTCGGGGGCATTTGCAGAAAATGCGGAAAAAATGGGTATAGATTTGGCAGAGGTGGATTTTGCGGTGCTGTCCCATGCCCATTATGACCACTCGGATGGCATGGAAGCGTTTTTTGCTGTTAATGACCATGCACCGCTTTATATTCGGAAAGCATGTCAGGAAAATTGCTACAGTGATGATGATGGTGTCATGGAATACGTGGGCATCCATGAGGGCTGGTTGGAAAAACATGGTGACAGGCTAGTCAGGGTGGATGGCGAGTACAGCCCATATCCAGGAGTAAAGCTGCTGCCTCATTCCCTTGATATGAAGGAAGCTGGATTGAAGGCCCGCATGTATGTGAAGGAATTGGATACTTTCTTTCCTGAATTGTTCCAGCATGAGCAGAGCCTTGTTTTTGAGGTGGAGGATGGACTGGTGATTTTTAATAGCTGCTGTCATGGGGGCGTGGAGAATATTATTGAGGAAGTCCGCGCAGCCTATGGTGGCAGGAAAATCATAGGCATAGTAGGCGGTTTCCATCTGTATAAGACTTCTGCTGAGGATGTGCGCAGGCTGGCTGGCAGGTTGCAGGAATCAGGTGTGGAGTTTATCGTGACAGGGCATTGTACTGGTGATGAGGCATTTGGTATACTGCATGAGGTGCTGGGGGAGAAAGTCAGGCAGATGTATGCAGGGATAAATTTCAGTTTGTCGTAGTGCTTGATCGTTACTTTGTGCATATACTTACTGATGTAATTTAATACTTCGTGGACTCTGTTCAGACATTGGAAAGGACAGGTAGCGGCAGTACCCATAGAAAACTCGCTCTCGCTCTTAGCACAGCCTCGCGCTTCTAAGCTCCTGCGTCGCTTACGCTCGCACTCGCTAAGAAGCGAGGCTGCACTCAAGGTTTTCTTTGGGTACATGCCGCACCTGTCCTTCTTTTTGTCTGAACAGATATGCACATAGTTATCAACTATACTCTGCTGTACGCTACCAAGGTAATCAATCTAACTTTACGAGCAAGCCTGAAATAGGGGGCTAGAAGGCTGGCGAGACCTGATACTGCCAACAACTATGCAAGGCAACCTGCTATTATGAGCAGAGTTGTTTGCACTGTACGTTTATACAGCGGTTGGCAGTTGCAAGTTTCGTCAGCCACTTCGCCCCCCTATTTCAGGCTTATTCGTAAAGCTGTATGGGGCACTATGGTAACAAATAATGTATGTGGTTCTGTCATTTTGTTTATATCTGTTCAGACAAAGAAAGGGATGAGTGAGGACAGTACCCATAGAAAACCTTTGTTGT
>OBLI01000464.1_pt1 | contig 42878 bp, 50 predicted proteins | sample 1519701 | NCBI WGS metagenome assembly OBLI01 (sample SAMEA3663005, study PRJEB22513) | pig gut metagenome | biome: pig gut; feature: pig-associated habitat; material: faeces | place: France | collected 2012
AGGATACACCGAAATACGCAGAGATGTGCAGAAGATTTTTGGCAGATGAGAAGGATTTCTCTGAGGAGAAGTTAAGAGAAGCAGAGATCACAACACGTTTTACCAACGAGGAACTGCATGTAACCGTTTCAGACATTTTGCGTTATATCAGGCGCATGAGATGAGGAGCTTTTGATTAGGGATGGATATTAAGGTCAATGAAACAGCACCGGTGAATCAGGTGTCGCAGACGAATCAGGTCGATACTGGTGATGGAAGCTTTAAGTTTACACTGACAAGTGCGATTCAGGAAGCAGAGCTCGCCGAACGGCTGAATGGTCTGTTAGAGGATATTACCAAGCAGGGCAATGTGATCGCACAGCATATGGATATCCGGGACATGAAGAAGTACCGGGGACTTGTGAAGGATTTTATGAATGAAGTCGTCAACCGGTCCCATAAGTTTTCCAGAGAGAACTTCTTAGACAGGCGGGGCAGACACCGGGTCTATGGAATCGTAAGATTAGTTGACGAGAACTTAGATGAACTGGCGAAGGAACTGATGAAGGAAGAATCCGATCATATCAGCATCCTTGGCAGGATCGGAGAGATACGGGGATTGTTACTCGATATCCTCACATAGGACAGCAGATGTAAGCGCACAGGAATGGAGGCAGTTATGGGTGGATTTAAAGATATTATCGGACATGAACAGGTGATTGAGCATTTACAGAATGCGATCAAAATGGATAAGGTTTCACACGCATATATTTTTAACGGACCGGATAAGTCAGGAAAAAAGATGTTGGCAGAGGCATTTGCGATGACCTTACAGTGTGAGAAGAAGGGAACCGAGCCTTGTATGGAATGTCATTCCTGCAAGCAGGCGGTGAACCATAACCAGCCGGATATTATCTATGTCCAGCATGAGAAGCCAAATACCTTATCGGTGGATGACATCCGCGAACAGCTGAATAAGGACATCGATGTAAAGCCGTATGCAAGCCCGTATAAGATCTATATTATCGACGAGGCGGAGAAGATGAATGTGCAGGCGCAGAATGCACTGCTTAAGACGATCGAGGAGCCGCCTGCCTATGCGGTGATCTTGCTGCTTACGACGAATGCCGAGGCATTTCTTCCGACGATCAATTCCCGATGTGTGACATTGAACCTGAAGGTTGTACCGGATCCGCTGATCCGTAAGTTTTTAATGGAGAAGTACGCAGTGCCGGATTATCAGGCAGACATTTGTGTTTCCTTTGCACAGGGAAATGTTGGAAAGGCGATTACGTTAGCTTCTTCAGAGGATTTTAATGAGTTAAAATCAGCAGCAGTCCAGCTGATGAAGCGGATCAAAGACATTGATCTGTATGAGTTGCAGGAAGCAGTCAAGCAGATCAGTGAGTATAAGTTACAGATTAATGATTATTTTGATATTATGATGATCTGGTATCGGGATATATTATTATATAAAGCAACGATGGATGTAAACGGACTTATTTTTAAGGACGAAGTCTATGATATTAAAAAGCAGGCAAGTAAAAGCTCTTATAGCGGGATCGAGACGATCCTTGAGGCATTAGAAAAGGCGAAGCTGCGTCTGAATGCGAACGTCAACTTCGATCTTGTCATGGAGATGTTGCTGCTTACGATCAAAGAGAATTAGCAGAAAGGTATGGTTAAGTAGATGATAAAAGTAGTAGGTGTCAGATTCCGGAGTGCCGGAAAAATATATTATTTTGCACCGGGAAAGCAGAAGATCGAAAAGGGCATGCATGTCATTGTAGAGACGGCAAGAGGTATCGAGTACGGAACGGTTCTGATCGCACCGCGTGAGGTGAAGGAAGAGAGCGTGATCCAGCCGTTAAAGTCGGTGATCCGTGTTGCAACCGCTGAAGACGATAAGACCGAAGAGAAGAACAAGGCAAAGGAAAAAGAAGCCTTCCGTATCTGTTTAGAGAAGATTGCAAAACATAAGTTAGAGATGAAGTTAGTGGAGGCAGAGTATACCTTTGATAACAACAAGCTGTTATTCTACTTTACCGCTGACGGCAGAATCGACTTCCGTGAGCTTGTAAAGGACTTGGCATCCGTGTTCCGTACGAGGATCGAGCTTCGTCAGATCGGTGTAAGAGATGAGACAAAGATCCTTGGCGGGATTGGTATCTGTGGAAGAGAGCTTTGCTGTAAGTCCTATCTGTCAGAATTTGCACCGGTTTCCATTAAGATGGCAAAGGAACAGAATCTTTCCCTGAATCCGACGAAGATCTCCGGTGTCTGCGGACGACTGATGTGTTGTCTGAAGAATGAAGAGGAGACGTATGAATACTTAAACAGCCGTCTTCCATATGTCGGAGATACCGTAACAACGGATGATGGCTTCCGTGGAGAGGTACAGAGCGTAAATGTACTGCGCCAGCAGGTGAAGGTCTTAATCGAGGTCAACGATGAAAAAGAGATCCGTGAATACAAGGTGGAACAGTTGAAGTTCCGTCCAAGAAAGCGGAAAGAGAACATAAAGCTGTCGAAGGAAGAGATGAAGGAGCTTTCAGCACTAGAAGACAAGGGAGGAAAGTCGAAGCTTGATGACGCCAAATAATCTAAAAGACGGAGAGAGGCTCGATGATCTGAACCGGAACGGATACCATATCATTCAGGATAAGAACCGTTTTTGCTTTGGAATGGATGCAGTGCTTCTATCCGGGTTTGCGCAGGTGAAGCGTGGAGAAACGGTGCTTGATCTCGGAACCGGGACAGGCATTATCCCGATCCTTTTAGCGGCAAAGACACAGGGCGCGCATTTTACCGGACTTGAGATACAGCCGGACAGTGCAGATATGGCAGCAAGGAGTGTCGCTTACAATCATCTCGAAGACAAGATCGAGATCGTGACAGGAGATATTAAGGATGCCTCGAAGCTGTTTGGGGCATCTTCTTTTGATGTGGTAACAACAAATCCACCGTACATGATCGGACAGCATGGATTACAGAATCCGGATGAAGCCAAGGCGATTGCAAGACATGAGGTACTTTGTACCTTAGAAGATGTTGTCCGGGAATCGGCGAAGGTGTTAAGACCGGGCGGCCGCTTTTTCATGGTACACCGTCCGTTCCGGTTATCGGAGATCTTGGGCTGTATGACACAGTATGGGATCGAACCAAAGCGTATGCGGCTGGTCTATCCGTTTGTGGACAAGGAACCGAACATGGTGCTGATTGAAGGAATGCGTGGGGCGAAAAAGCGCATGACCGTGGAAAAGCCGCTGATTGTATACAAAGAACAGGGAAAATATACCGATGAGATCTATGAGATCTACGGGTATTAGATGAGGATTAAGATGGCAGGAAAATTATTTTTATGTGCAACGCCGATCGGCAATCTTGAGGATATTACCTTCCGTGTCCTTCGGACCTTAAAAGAAGTGGATCTGATCGCAGCCGAGGATACGAGGAATTCGATCAAGCTGCTGAATCATTTTGAGATCAAAACGCCAATGACAAGCTATCACGAATACAACAAGATCGAAAAGGCATATCAGCTTGTTGCAAAGCTTCGGGAAGGGAAAAATATTGCCCTTATTACCGATGCCGGAACACCGGGAATCTCGGATCCGGGCGAAGAACTGGTACGGATCTGTCTTGAGGAAGGGATAGAAGTGACCTCACTTCCGGGACCTGCGGCATGCATTACCGCACTTACGATGTCCGGTCAGCCGACCAGACGGTTTGCCTTTGAGGCATTCCTTCCAAGAGAGAAAAAGGAGCGGGCAGCAGTCTTAGAAGAACTGAAAAATGAGACGAGAACGATCATTTTATATGAAGCACCGCATCATCTGGTGAAGACATTAAAAGAGCTGTATGAGGTACTTGGCAACCGGAAGCTTACGATCTGTAAGGAACTGACCAAGCGTTATGAGAATGCGACAGTTACGACACTGGAAGAAGTCCAGAATAGATATACCGACGAGGAACCGCGCGGAGAACACGTCCTTGTCATTGCAGGAAAGACAAGAGAAGAATTGCAGGAAGAGAAGCAGCAGGCATGGAATGAGCTGACGATTGAAGAGCATATGGCACATTATGAGAGTCAGGGCATTGACCGCAAGGAGGCAATGAAGCTGGTTGCAAAAGACCGCGGGATCAGTAAGCGCGATGTTTATCAGGAATTATTAAAATAAAGGAGTAGAGGAAATGGCAAAAGGGATTGCAGGAAAAAACAACTGGGCACTTGTACTTTTGATTTTGATCGGAGTGGTATTGGGCGGATTTCTCGGGAATCTGGTCTCCGGCGTACCGGGATTGAGCTGGCTGAATTATGGTAAGGCCTTCGGTTTTTCAAGCCCGATGGTACTTGATCTTGGCATTATGGTATTAACCTTTGCATTAACGATCAACATTACGATCGCAGGGATCATCGGAGTAGTGATCGCAATCATCATCTATCGTTTACTCTGATACATAACCTTCCAGATATTTTTTCAACAGGTCAAATGGTGCTGGACCCATTTCCAGCACTGCCTGATGAAATGTCACATTCGAATAATTCTCACCATATAGTTTCTTTGCGTATTCACGCAGATCTAAAAATTCCAGATATCCAATATAATACTTCAGATAGTGGGCGGGTTCTTCCACGATATATTCATAGATGTCCGAGATCGTTCCTACGTCTTTAATGTTATAGTCCCGGAAGAAACGGATGGTATCACTGAGCGTCCAGCCATCGTAGTGGATACCCATATCGCAGCTTGCATAAAGACTGAGCAGTGCCGACTGGTTGCAGGATAACAGCTTTGCGGCATCCGGTGTCAGTCCGGCATAGGAATAGGACATCATCTCGACATAGGTTGCCCAGCCTTCGGTATACCCCGGATAATTCAACAGGCTGCGGATCGGGGCAGGCTTACTCTGATAAGTCATAACCGTCTGATAGAGATGTCCCGGAAAGCCTTCGTGGGCAAGTGTGGTAAAAAGTTTTATGCCATCACTGCCGGAGGCAGGATTGATATAGATCACATTGTGGGACGGATCATCGATCGGTGCAGTCAGGTAAAAGGCAGGAGCCATTGCATCCTGAAGGCAGGGATCGACTTCCTTTACCGAAAAGGCAGTATCTGCCGGCAGAGGAAAGTCAGCTGCGATCTTGTGCTGCAAGTCATTTAATACCTGAGCGGGATCACTGACATCGATAGAAAAAAGCTCTGCCTGTTTTGAAACATCCGGATTGGTATGTACAAGCTCGGAAATGGCAAGCAGATCATCTTCCCGCTTTTTCGTGGTCATTTCTTCTAATTCCTTTATGCTGTGGGAAGATCCGGTGGAGCGGTGGACGAGATTCTCATAATAGATCTTTCCTTTTGGAAGGTAGCACAGCCCCATTTCATTTTTCCCGCTTCCGCGCCTGGCAGAGAGGGATTCCGATAAGCCCTCGTAAGCAGGAAGGACGCGGTTTAGAATCAGCGAACGGTTTTTCTCCTTGTAGGCAGTTTTATCCGCATCCGAGATCTGTGTCATTGCATCGAGCTTCGCATCAAAGGTAGTGATCAGGTAGTGGTCGGAGGTCTGGGCATAGAAGTCGGCACATTCCTTGCAGATGGCATCGATCGCAAAGTCTGCCATAAAAAGATTCCGATCCGCTTTTTCCATCTCAAAGGCAAGAATCTCATCAAAGTAACGCTGCACATCCGATAAAAGTGCGAGGTAATCTAAGACGTCTCTGCGGCTTTCAAACTGATATTCCGCAAGCAGAACCGGAAGTTCTGCCTGAATGCCGGTATTCGGCTTTAAGATCTCATCATAGTAATAGTAGTCGGACAGGGCAAGCTGTGTATCGGTATAAGAGAGCAGGGTGTCGATCGTAAGACGGTCTTCTTTTGCAAGATGATCGTAATCATAGCTGTTTAAGGCAGCCTGTATGTTTTCAAAAAGAGAGAGGGCTTCACGGTCTGCTTCCTTAGAGATCTGTCCGAGCGTCGGCTGATAGGAAGTGATCCCAAAGTCTTTCGGGGAAGTGATCGTGTAATGCATGCTTAAGGTGTTGGTGGTGACTTCCTTTTGAAAAAGGGAGTCAAGATAGGAGCTAAGGCGGGCGCTTTCCGCCTGACTGACCCAGGAATCCTCTGTTTCTGTGACAGACTCCGATTCCTGTGTGATAGATGGTGACAGTGGATTTTCACAGGAATATAAAAGCAATGTATAAAGACAAAACAGCAGCAGACTGAGTTTTCCTTTTATGGAACGAAGCATAGACATTACATTCTCCGGAGGGCAGATTATAATATTATCTATGAGCAGATAAAAAGAAAAATACCCTCAGAATTGTTGAATCGTATTTTTTGTGCTAGAATGGGTCAAAGATGAGAGAGAACATTGTGAGAAAGGCGCGTTAAGGAGTGTGGGAAGATCTTCCCATATGCGCAGAAACGAGGACTTTTATGACAAAAAGAGCAAGACAGATGTCGGAATCTATTGAACTTGGAATTGTGCTTGCTTTGGCAGGCGGCTTTATGGATGCATATTCCTATGTGTGCAGGGACGGTGTGTTTGCAAATGCACAGACCGGAAACATGCTGTTGCTGGGTGTGCATATCTCGCAGGGAGAATTTGCGCTGGCATTGCATTATCTCTGCCCGGTGCTTGCATTTGCGATCGGAATCGCACTGGCAGATATCGTGCGTTATCATCTGCAGGGGAAAAATCTGATCCACTGGCGGCAGATCTCGGTATTTTGTGAAGCAGCCGTATTATTCGGAGTCAGCTTTCTGTCACAGGATATGAACCTTCTGGCAAACAGCCTGACATCCTTTGCCTGCGGCATACAGGTAGAGAGCTTCCGTAAGATCCATGGAAACGGAATTGCAACGACGATGTGTATCGGTAATTTAAGAAGCGGTACACAGAATCTGTGTGATTTTTACCATACCGGAGAGCGGAAGTCCGTGGAAAAGGGAATGCTTTATTATGGTATCATTCTCTGTTTTATTCTTGGCGCAGTGATCGGCAATGCATTTGTTAAGGTATTTGCAGAATCGGCGATCCGTATCTGCAGTATCTTTTTACTGCTGGCATTCTTTATGATGTTCGTAGACAGAGAGGCAGCCGAAGATCTCGTATAACCGGAAGGGCTACGGCATAGAATATGATAATTCGATATATGCGCATGGATACACAGCACATGGATGCCAGTGCATATGCGCTGCATATAAAATATGTATGATGCAGACAACATGCGCAGAAATGAGGACTTGTATGAATTATCTATGGGGAGGAATGATCCTTGCCGGAATCCTGTATGCGGCCTTTCAAGGAACACTGCCACAAGTTACGGAGGCGGCACTGAATTCGGCAAAGGAGGCAGTGACACTCTGTATTACGATGACAGGTGTGATGTCGTTCTGGGTAGGACTGATGAAAATAGCAGAAAAGACAGGCATGATTGATGGCGCAACGCGTAAGATCTCGCCCTGTCTTTCTTTTTTATTTCCGCGGATTCCGAAGAATCATCCGGCAAGGAAATATATTGCGGTTAATCTGATCGCAAATGTATTCGGACTTGGCTGGGCTGCAACACCGGCAGGATTATGTGCGATGAAGGAACTGTCTGCGCTGCAGATGCAGCGCAGGGGAAAGGCCTATGCACATGTCGCATCAAAGGAGATGTGTGTATTTCTGATCATCAATATCTCATCCCTGCAGCTGATCCCGGTCAATATCATCGCTTACCGGACACAGTATGGCAGCGTGAACCCGGCAGCAGTTGTGGGACCGGGGATTGTGGCTACCATGATCAGCACACTGGCGGCTGTTGTGTTTTGCAGTACCTTAAATTACAGCGGAAGAAATACGGATAGATTCTGAAATGAAAAGACCTGGAAATTCATATATATCGCCAAAAAACTACAAATCCCTAGCGTTATTTAATAAATCTGTTATAATTCAGATATAATGTAACTCATAAGAATCCTGAGCGGATCAGAAATCTGCAATGTCGTGCTTGTATATAAGGAGCAGATTTTTGAAGAGTTACAAGTCAAGTGGAGGATTTCGTTAGTATGCGGATAATTATAGTTGGCTGTGGAAAAGTGGGCTATACACTGGTGGATCAGTTGAGCAGGGAGGATCACGATATTGTAGTAATCGATGAGAATCCGTCACAGCTTGATATTGTAAACGAAGACTTAGATGCCATGGCAATCGTTGGAAATGGTGTCAGCTATCAGACACTGATCGAGGCGGGAATTACCGAGACAGATCTTCTGATTGCAGTCACCGGCTCGGATGAGCAGAACCTGTTATGTTGTCTGATCGCGAAAAAGGCAGGCCATTGCCAGACGATCGCGCGTGTGCGTAATCCGGTCTATAACAATGAGATCAACTTCCTGAAAAAGGAATTCGGACTTGCGATGATCATCAATCCGGAATTTGAGACGGCGATCGAGATGGCACGTATTTTCCAGTTCCCGTCTGCAATTAAGATCGATTCCTTTGCAAACGGACATGTGGAGCTGTTACACTTTCGGATTACCAAGGATTCGCCGTTAAACGGAGAGCGGATGCTTACGATCCGGAGCAAATATAACAATAACATCTTAGTCAGTTCCGTACTGCGTGGGGATGAGCTGATGATCCCGAACGGTGATTTTATCTTCCGGGAGAATGATACCGTATCAATCGTCGGTATGCGTCAGGATGCGATCAGCTTCTTCCGTAAGATCGGAATGATGACAAACCGTATACATAATGCAATGATCGCCGGTGGTGGTAAGATCTCCTTTTATCTGGCAAAAAGCCTGTTAAAGGCGGGAATCGATGTTACAATCATCGAGATGGATAGAGACCGTTGTGAGAAGCTGACCGAACTTCTTCCGAAGGCAACGATCATCTGTGGGGATGCAACCGACCAGAGAGTCTTAGAACAGGAAGGCTTAGATAAGGCAGAGGGCTTTGCTGCACTGACCGGCTTAGATGAGGAGAATATTTTAGTGTCCCTGTATACAAAGGGCGCATCGAAAGCGAAGATTATTACGAAGATCAACCGGATCAATTTTTCCTCGGTCATCCATTCGTTGAACTTAGACTGTGTTGTGAATCCGCGTATCATCATGGCAGATCATATCACACGTTATGTCCGTTCGCTTAAGAACTCGGAAAACAGTGGTGTGGAGAATCTGTACAAGATGGAGGACGGCAAGGCAGAAGCACTTGAGTTCATCATCAAGGAGAAGTCTAAGGTCACGGACATTCCGCTTCAGGAACTTCACATTAAGAAAAATACACTGATCTGTAGTATTTACCGCGATGGTAAGATCATCATTCCATCCGGTCAGGATACGATACAGGTGAATGATGCCGTTGTAGTCGTACTTGCGGATTATCGTGTATCAGACATCAGAGAGATTCTGGAGGACGAATAAGAAGATGAGTTATGCAATTGTTTTTTATATTGTAGGCTGGGTATTAAAGTTTGAAAGTTATTTTCTGATGCTTCCGCTGATCGTCAGTCTGATCTATCACGAGAACAACTTTTTTGCATACCTTCTGGTTGCAGCAGTCTGTTTTCTGTCTGGCTCGCTGCTTACAAGAAACAAGCCGAAAAATGCCAAGCTGTACCCGCGTGACGGATTTGTCTGCGTGGCATTAAGCTGGATCTTAATGAGTGCGTTCGGTGCAGTTCCGTTTGTTATTACCGGGGATATTCCATCCTATGTGGACGCATTGTTCGAAACGATCTCCGGATTTACGACAACCGGTGCAAGTATCTTAACAGATGTTGAGGCACTTTCGCATTCGGCAATGTTCTGGCGGAGTTTTACCCACTGGATCGGCGGAATGGGCGTATTCGTATTTATCATGGCGATTCTGCCGCTGCTTGGTGGTTCGACCATGAACCTGATGAAGGCAGAAAGCCCGGGACCGTCTGTGGATAAGCTGGTACCGCATGTAAAAGATACTGCGAAGATCTTATATACGATCTATATTGCAATGACGATCCTTGAAGTGATCATCTTATGCGCCTTTAAGATGCCATTGTTCGATTCACTGACAACGAGCTTTGGCACGGTGGGAACCGGTGGATTTGGAATTAAAAATGACAGTATGGCAAGTTATTCGCCGGCGATCATCAATACCGTAACGGTCTTTATGATCTTAAGTGGTGTCAACTACAGCTTTTATTTCCTGTTGTTGTCAAAACGTATCAAGAGTGCATTCCGGTTAGAAGAAGTGCGCTGGTATTTCCTGATCATCTTAGCAGCGATCACGGCACTTTGTATCGATACCAGACATATCTATACGAATATTTTCGATTCCCTCAGAAACGTGTGCTTTCAGGTGGGATCGATCATTACAACGACCGGATTTAGTACCGATGACTTTGACCTGTGGCCGCAGTTTTCGAAGACGATCTTAATTATATTGATGTTCGTGGGCGCGTGTGCCGGAAGTACGGGCGGTGGAATCAAGGTATCGCGAATCGCGATCCTGTTTAAGTCGATCCGCAAAGAGACTTCACTATTGATCCATCCGCGTGAGATCAAGAAGATCCGTATGGACGGACACTGCGTGGCACATGAGGTCATCCGTTCAACAAACGTATTTATCGCCGTATACTTTGTGATCCTTTTTGTATCGGTGCTTTTAATCGGTGTGGATGAGCTTGACTTTACAACGAACTTTACCGCAGTTGCGGCTACGCTGAACAATATCGGACCGGGTATGGAGATGGTAGGGCCGATGAGGAACTTCTCGATCTTTTCCGGATTTTCGAAGTTCGTGCTGATGTTTGATATGTTAGCAGGGCGGCTGGAGCTGTTCCCGATGTTAGTTCTTTTCATGTCGGCGAGCTGGAAACGGAAAAAGTAATCCGGTAAGAGTGTTGAGATCAGGAAATGCTGCATAGAATTAGAAAAAGTAGGAAAAATGGGTGACGTATGAAGTTTCTGCTTTTTTTATCGGATGCAATCATACCGGTTCTGATCTTTGGGATCATCGGATATGGTCTTTTACAAAAACAAAAAATATACGATGAATTTGTCCAGGGAGCAAAAGAAGGGTTTCACACAGTGCTTGAAATTATGCCGACACTGGTGGGCCTGATGGTGGCAGTAGGTATCCTGCGCGCCTCCGGCTTCCTGGATTTTTTTTCAGAAAAACTGGGGCTTATCACCGGTGTGATCCATCTGCCATCGGAGCTGCTTCCGCTTGCGGTAGTAAAAATGTTTTCATCCTCTGCGGCAACCGGACTGCTTCTTGACATCTATAAGCAGCATGGAACGGACTCCTTTCTTGGGATGGCGGCATCGATCATGCTAAGTTCAACGGAGACGATCTTCTATACGATGTCGGTCTATTTTATGACTGCGGGAGTGACAAAGACCAGATGGACACTCGCAGGTGCAATGCTTGCGACCGTTGCCGGGATTGCGGCAAGCATCGTTCTGGCGGGGTGGATGTGTTGACGCAGCAGCTATCCGGATCCGGCAGAATATCCATATAGCAGGGGAATTCATTTCCGGGAAAATTCAGGCTTGAACGATCGTTATAGAAGGGCATATAATAAAGCATAAGGTGGCGCAGAGAAAGGCGGGACAAAAGAATGGTATACAACGATATACTGGAAGCAATGGGTCATACACCGATGATCCGGCTGAATCACATGACGGACGCAGACAGTGCACAGATACTGGTAAAATTCGAAGGATTGAATGTTGGTGGTTCTATTAAGACGAGAACTGCATATAATATGATAAAGAGGGCAGAAGAGCAGGGACTGATCGGACCGGATACGGTTATCGTGGAGCCGACCAGCGGCAATCAGGGAATCGGGCTTGCTCTGATCGGAGCCGTGCGCGGTTATCAGACAGTCATCATCATGCCGGATTCCGTCAGTGAGGAACGAAGAAAGCTGGTCCGCCATTACGGTGCAGAAGTGATTCTGATCCACGATGCAGGCAATATCGGGGCTTGCATTGAAGAATGTATGCAGACGGCACTCCGTATGCAGGCAGAAGATCCGCATGTCTATGTTCCACAGCAGTTTGAGAACCCGGCAAACCCGATGGTACACCGGGATCATACCGGAATTGAGATCTTAGAACAGACAGCTGGACCGATTGACGGCTTCTGTTCCGGAATCGGAACCGGAGGAACGATCACCGGTATCGGTGAAGTCCTGCGTGAAAAAAATCCACAGATGACAATCTGGGCAGCCGAGCCGGAGCATGCAGCAATTCTCTCCGGTGGTCCGGTCGGAACACATATTCAGATGGGGATCGGGGATGGTGTGATCCCGAAGATCTTAAACCGGAAGATCTATGACGATATCTGCATTATCACGGATGAAGAAGCACTTGAGACTTCACGTGAGCTTGCCCGCTTAGAAGGAATCATGTGTGGGATCTCAAGCGGTACGAATGTGGCAGCAGCAAGAAAGTTAGCCAAAAAGCTTGGAAAAGGAAAAACAGTTGTAACGGTATTGCCGGATACTGCGGAGCGGTATTTTTCAACACCGCTTTTTGCAGGAGAATAGGCATCCGGGAATAGATTTTGGAATAAATTTGACAATCAGGCTGCAAAGGACTATAATAACTTTTGCAGTTGAATAGCGCGGGGTGGAGCAGTCTGGAAGCTCGTCGGGCTCATAACCCGAAGGTCATAGGTTCAAATCCTGTCCCCGCAACTCTTGCAGCAGTAATCATATCGATGGTTGCTGCTGTTTTACTATATAGATCCGGGTGTCAACGGAATAAAATCTATATCAAGTCGTATGATACAAAATTCGGAGCAAATCAAAATTTTTGTATCATATGATATATAGATAAGATTCCTATCGGTTGACATGCATCCTGATATAGAAATTATGGTGCGTAAGGGAGCTGGTTATGCGTATAAAACAGATGATCCGAAAGATTATATTTGTCCTTGCACTGGCGGTATTTTTATTTTCGGCAGGGAAGCTTATACAGATCGGATGGAATTATTATACTGCGGACAAGGAATATCAGAAGTTACAGGAATATGTGAAAAGTGAAGCCAAGGAGTCCGGGAAAGGAAAATCCGGACTTGCAGCCGAAGCAGAGGAAGAAACCGAAGCCACCGGCGAACTTAAGATCGACTTTGCAGGCTTGCAGGGTGAGAATCCGGACTGTATCGGCTGGCTGGAAATTCCGGGACCGGATATCAGCTACCCTATCATGCAGGGAGCGGATAATGATTATTATCTGACGCATACCTTTTCCGGGGAAGAGCGGACTGCGGCAAGTATTTTTATCGACTGTGCGAACCAGACGGACTTTGCGGATGAGAATACCTTTATCTACGGACACAATATGAAGAACAAGTCGATGTTTGGCAGGTTAAATGATTATAATGAGAAATCTTTTTATGAGAAGTATCCGGATATTTTCGTCTATACACCGGCGAAGACACTTCACTATAAGATCTTTTCCTGTTACCCGGCAGAGATCGCCGCGCAGTCAGATGCCTTTACGTTATCATTTGGGACAAAGGAGGAATATGCAGCGTATCAGGAACAGGTAAAGGGATATTCCTTATATGATACCGGTGTAGATACAGATGCAGATCATAATATGATTACATTAATGACATGCAATAAGAGAGGATATGATTACCGTTTTCTGGTGCATGCCATTTGTATAGAAGAATAAGGAACACGATTTTTGAAGAAAAGAGGTTAAGGAAATGGAAGATAAGATCAGACAGCTCGCAGATATATTATCAGAGAGTGATAACATCGTTTTCTTTGGCGGGGCAGGCGTCAGCACGGCAAGCAACATACCGGATTTCCGGAGTTCAACCGGACTTTACAGCCGTAAGCTGAACCGGAACTTTACACCGGAGCAGGCGGTGTCACATTCGTTTTTCATGCAGTATCCGGACGAATTCTTTGATTTTTATAAGAAGAATCTGGTATATCCGGAGGCAAAACCGAACGACTGTCATATCGCACTTGCAAAGTTAGAAGAGATGGGAAAGCTGAAGGCAGTTGTCACACAGAATATCGACGGACTGCATCAGGCAGCGGGAAGCAAGGTGGTCTATGAGCTGCACGGATCGGTACTCCGCAATTACTGTGTGAAATGTCATACGTTTTATGATGCAGAGTATGTGATGAAGCAGGAGGGTGTACCGAAGTGTGCCGTATGTGGCGCGACGGTAAAGCCGGATGTTGTCTTATACGAAGAAGGGCTCGATGATGATGTTGTATCGGGAGCAGTCCGGGCGATCGCACAGGCAGATACGCTGATCATCGGTGGTACGTCCTTAGTGGTCTATCCGGCAGCAGGGCTGATTCATTATTTCAGGGGAAAGCATCTGATCTTATTGAATAAGAGTGAGACACCGGCAGACGGACAGGCAGATCTTGTGATCCATGAGGATATTGCGTCTGTAATGAAGCAGGCAGTTGCGCTTATGTCAAAGCAGAAAAGATAGGAAGGAAAGAAAACATGGCATACACATACGAAGTAGGCGATATCGTAAAATTAAAAAAACAGCATCCATGTGGAAGCAGGGAATGGGAGATCCTGCGTGTGGGCGCAGATTTCCGCTTGAAATGTATGGGCTGCGGACATCAGATCATGATTGCGCGCAAGCTCGTGGAAAAGAATACCAAGGGACTTGTGAAAAAGGATGAACCCACATAAAATGTACCATTTTATGTATCAAACATACTGTTTTATCTGTAAAAAGTGTAGAATAGCTCTTGATTTTGAACACGGATTCTGATATTATATTAATTCGTGATATATAAATTATTCCTTGCTTCCTGCATATCAGGAGGCCAGAGACCAAAAGGAGGTAAATCGAGCATGAACAAGTATGAATTAGCACTCGTTGTAAATGCGAAGATCGAAGATGATGTCAGAACTGCTACAGTAGAGAAAGCGAAAGAGTATATCACTCGTTTCGGCGGAACTGTAACAGAAGTAGAAGAATGGGGTAAGAAGAAATTAGCTTACGAGATTCAGAAGATGAGCGAAGGCTTCTACTATTTCATCCAGTTCGAAGCTGCTGCTAACGTACCGGCAGAAGTAGAGCAGAACGTTCGTATCATGGACAACGTACTTCGTTTCTTATGCGTTAGAAAAGACGAGGCATAATCGGATAGAAGAAAAGGAGATCGTGGTATGAATAAAGTTATTCTTATGGGACGTTTAACAAGAGATCCGGAAGTTCGTTATACAAACGGTGATAACCAGATGGCAGTTGCCAGATATTCACTTGCTGTCGACAGAAGAGGCAGACGTAACGACAGTGACGGACAGACAGCAGATTTCATTAACTGCGTTGCATTCGGCAGAGCAGCAGAATTTGCTGAGAAGTATTTCCACAAGGGAATCAAGATTGTAGTTACCGGACGTATCCAGACCGGAAGTTATACCAATAAGGACGGTCAGAGAGTATATACCACTGATGTTGTCATTGAGGAGCAGGAATTTGCTGAGAGCAAGAATGCTTCAAATGATGCAGGATTCGCACCTGCAGACAGACCATCACCGAGCAGTGCTGCCGGCGATGGCTTCATGAATATTCCGGATGGAATTGATGAAGAATTACCATTTAACTAAATAACAGGAGGTAATAAGTCATGGCTTTCAATAAAAGTGATAGAGACGGCGCGCCAATGAGAAGAAGAGGCGGCATGCATAGAAGAAAAAAAGTTTGTGTATTCTGTGGAAAAGATAACGCTATCGATTACAAGGATACAAACAAGTTAAAGAGATATATCTCTGAGAGAGGAAAGATCCTTCCAAGAAGAATCACAGGAAACTGCGCAAAGCATCAGAGAGCTCTTACAGTAGCAATCAAGAGAGCACGTCACGTAGCCTTAATGCCATACGTTCAGGATTAATTCCGGGCCTGGCATCATATAGGAAAACAGAGATCAGCTATCCGAAGATAGCTGGTCTTTTTTCTGTATAGGAACGTCCGTTGACTTCGATGTACAAGCGGCGTATAATGAATACAAGGACGTAATATATTGGGAAAGGGAGAGAAAAAAATGAAAAATCTTAAGGTACGAACGAAGTTATTATTGATGAATCTGGTTGTTGCGATCATGATTCTGGTGGCTGTATTTTTAGCAGTCATGGGTATGGTGAATATCCGTGATAATTCCATCAAGACATTAGAGACACAGACCAGATTGGAATATGATGAAGAGATTAAGAATCAGGTTCAGAATGCATTGACAATGCTGGACTCCTATAACGAGCGTTATAAGGCAGGGGACTATACGTTAGAGGAAGCAAAGGAGTTAGCGGCAGATACCCTGCGTGGACTCCGGTACGGAGAAAGTGGATATTTCTGGGCAGATCAGATCGATGGAACGAATGTGGTACTGCTTGGAAATGATGTTGAAGGAAAGAACCGTATGGACACCGAGGATGCAAACGGTTATAAGATGGTAAAGGATATCATTGCAGTCGGACAGCAGGAAGATGGTGGCTACTGCGATTATGTATTCCCTAAGGAGGGAGAAACCGAAGCACTGCCAAAGCGTAGTTATTCCAGACTCTACGAACCATTTGGATGGGTAGTCGGAACCGGAAATTATACGGATTATATTGATACACAGATTGCAGAAGAAGAAAAAGCGGTTAATCAGGTGCTGATCTCGCGGACATCGATGATGTTAGGTGTGGTTGTGGTATGTTTTGTGATCCTTGTTATTCTTTCAGCAGCGATCATCCGCGATATCACCGATCCCTTAAAACGTATGGTACTGTTCGCAGAACAGTTAGAATCCGGGGACTTTACCGGACGCGCAAGAGAGAAACAGTTGAAGCGTAAGGATGAGTTTGGTATACTGGCACGTGCAATGAATGGATTATCCATTACTTTAAATGAACTGCTGGGCCAGGTGAAGAAAGAAAGCGGACAGATCGAGCGTGTGGTTGAGAAGGTAAACCAGAACGTAGAATCCTTAAATGGTGAGATCGAGGGTGTATCTGCAACAACCGAAGAGCTTTCTGCAAGCATGCAGGAGACCGCAGCCAGTGCAGAACAGATCAATGATATGTCCATCCAGATGGAAGAGGTATCGAAGAACATCGCAGTCCGTGCACAGGCAGGGGCAGAGAAGGCAAATGAGATCCATGTCCGTGCTGAGAAAGCGAAGAATAATACCCAGACGAGCTACGACGAAGCAGCGAATATCCAGTGCGAGATTTCAAAGAGCCTGTCTGCGGCATTAGAGAATGCGAAGGTAGTAGAGCAGATCCGTGTACTGGCAGAGTCGATCATGGATATTACGGAACAGACGAATCTGTTATCCTTAAATGCATCGATTGAGGCAGCGCGTGCCGGAGAAGCAGGAAAGGGCTTTGCAGTTGTTGCGGATGAGATCCGTAACCTGGCAGAGCAGTCGAAGAATACGGTAGAAAATATCCAGCGTATCACAGAGGAAGTTACAAGTGCAGTCGGCGAGCTTTCCGGTGATGCCCAGCGTCTGCTTGACTTCGTATCCGTAAATGTTACAGAGAACTTCAAGAACTTCTTAACCGTAACCGATGCATACAACGGGGATGCGGCATATGTAGATGAGCTGGTAACAGACTTCAGCGCGATTTCCGAAGAGCTGCTCGCATCGATCGATAATGTCTTACAGGCAATCGAGGGAGTAAGCAAGGCATCGATGGAAGGTGCGCAGGGAACAACGGATATTGCAGAGCGGAGCAGTAACGTAGCGATCATGTCCGGTAGTGTCCGGGAAGAAGTAACAACCGCAGATGAGACCGTAATGCGTCTGGTAGAACAGGTAGGCAAGTTTACGATAGCAGAGTAAGCATCGAAGATAGTGGAACCAGCTGGTTACAGGATCAATATTTGGCGATAACGCAGAAAGGGAGAATCTATGAAAAGAATGAACAGAAGCAGATTACAGAGAGTGGTAACTACAGTTTTAGCCCTGGTTATGGTATTTATGATGGTGTTACCAACTGAGGCAGCAACAAACAAGGCGTTGTGTATCAAGACAAACTTTAATGGCATGAATTATGAGAAGAATGGTGATAAGTACAGCTATAATAATTCTTATATGTCTGTTTTTTATGATACACAAAAGGCAGCAACAGTTTCAAAGCTGAAGTTAAGTGGTGTTACTTACATACCGAAGAAAATCTTAGATAAGAAGAATGCAACTGCAACCGTAAATATGTATATCGATATTGATAAGAAGAATGAGTATTATGGATCTGTAATCGGAAGATACAATATTACAGCAGTTAAGGAAGGCAAAAAGATAAAACTTTATGCATGGGATGAACAGATGCAAAAGAATGTGAAAGTTCCGAAAACAGTATCCATCAAGGCTGGTAAAGGTGCATATAAGCAATATTATATCCTGACATTAAAGAATATGCCGCTTTGCAATAAGATAGTGTTTGATAACGGAAAGAGCAGGAAGTTAAAAACAAAGGATGCTTTTAAGTATCGTGTTGCATCTACGATTGCAGTAGAAAACTATAAGGGAAAAGCTGATATTTATCTGGACAATATTGTAGTAACCTCCGCTGCAAAGAAACTGGTAAATATTAATTTTAACAAAAAAGTTAATGTAGATGTCATAAACCGGGATAAGGTTATGAGCCATAAAAATTATGGAATTAAAAAGTTTTAGCTGATTTATGGTACATGGTTACATATATTAGATGAGAAGATCTCCCAAAGCAGGTTCGGACAAGGAAGAAGGAATGCTTTTGGGGGATCTTTTTATAAAGCGTCTTTTGCCCCCTAACATTATCCTATCATATGAAAAGATGTTCTGCAAAAATGCAGAAGAAATAGAAATTTACGAAAAAAACAGAAAGCACTTGCAAAAGGAAAAAAACATGTTAATCTAACAATATAACAACTACATAAAACCTATATCATTTACATATCAGATTGAGTTGATAGAAATGATATAGGAAGAAATGAGGAATCTATGAGAGTAGGAATTGACATGGGGGGCATGTCCATTAAGTTTGGACTTGTCAATGAGAAGAATGAGATTGTAGCAAAAAAGGTAATCCCGACAGAGTTAGATATTCCGGCACTGGAACTGGTGGAGAAGATGAACGTGGCAGTAGCGGAGCTGTTAAAAGAGAATAACGTCGAAGTCAGCCAGTGCGAAGGAATCGGTATCGGAAGTCCGGGAACGATCGATGATGAGCATGGTGTGATCCTGTATTCGAACAATTTTCACTGGGAGCATGTTCCGATCGTAGCAGCCATGAAAAAGAGCTTCCCGGTTCCGATCGGAATCGCAAATGATGCGGATGCGGCAGCACTTGGAGAAGTCTGTGCCGGTGCGGCATCGGATGTTGCAAATGCCGTACTGATCACACTTGGTACAGGAGTTGGCGGCGGCGTGATCATTAACAACAAGATCTTTCACGGTCCGCTTGCAGGTGGATGCGAGTTAGGACATACCGTGATCGTTTGTGATGGTGAGTTATGCACCTGCGGAAGAAAGGGCTGTTTTGAAGCATACGCCTCTGCATCGGCACTGATCCGTATGGCAAGGGAAGAGGCAGAACATACACCGGATTCGAAGATGAATGAGATGTGTGGCGCGGATCTTACAAAGATGAACGGAAAGATTCCGTTTGATGCGGCAGCACTTGGCGATGCGGCAGCAATCCGGGTTGTCGAAAAGTATGAGTATTATCTGGCATGCGGAATTACCAATGTGATCAATATCTTCCGTCCGCAGAAGGTGGTACTTGGCGGCGGTGTTGCTGCACAGCGGGAGAATCTGACCGGACCACTGACAGAGCTTGTGAAAAAGCAGTGCTTTGGAGGGGAAAACGGTGGCATAGCAGAAATCGTTGTATCAGAACTGGGCAATGATGCAGGAATCGTGGGAGCCGCCAATCTGGTTGGCTAAGACAGGAAAATCCGGGAAGTGGCATACAGGAGAAAATCTTTGTATGCTACTTCTTTTTTGTGTAAAACAATGGTATAATACACTCTGTATACGTATGTCCGGCAAAGAAAGGCCGGCTATGGATAGAAGGATAAATGGTGTGAGGATATATCACACAATGCACACAAGTCTGTGCAGAAACGAGGATTGTGATGAAGAGACATATCAAGCTCAAGGGCAGTCTGAAGAATTACATGTACTGGCCACTGATATTAACAATACTTCTTGTGCTCATGAATATTCCGTTATACCGGATCAGTAAAGAAGCAGGAGTAATGTTTTCTGTATTTACGGTAATCTATTTCATTTTTGTGGTATTTGCCTATAACTTCAACAAGCCGGTGCTTGTAAATGAGCTGATCAATTTTGCAACCCAGTATGGAACCGTGCAGAAAAAGCTGATCAATGATTTTGAGATCCCATACGCACTGCTAGATTATAATGGCAAGATTCTCTGGGTCAATGAGAAGTTTTCGGAAGTGACGGGGAAGGATAAGAAGTATCATAAGTCGATCACGAGTATCTTTTCCGGGATCACGCGTGAGATCCTGCAGAAGGAAGAGAACGAAAAGACCTTATATATCGACTTTGATGGAAGAAACTACCGCGTCGCCTTAACGAAGATCTACTTTGAAGAGATGACAGCAGAAAGCGGGATCGTTTCGATGGAAGAGACGGAGCAGTTTCTGACCGCACTCTATCTTTTTGATGAGACGGAATTAAAGAGTTATATCCGTAAGAATGAAGAGCAGAAGCTGGTTGCCGGACTTGTCTATATCGACAATTACGAAGAAGCCTTAGACAGTATTGAGGATGTCAAGCGTTCGCTTCTTGTTGCATTAGTTGACCGTAAGGTCAACAAGTACTTTGCACAGATGGATGCACTGGTGCGTAAGATTGAGAAAGATAAGTACTTCGTCGTATTCCGCCACAAGTATCTGAAGGAATTAGAAGAGGATAAGTTCAGCCTTTTAGAGGATGTTAAGACCGTGAAGGTCGGAAATGAGATGGCAGTTACCTTAAGTATCGGAATCGGTAATACAGGAGCAACCTATAATCAGAATTACGAATATGCCCGTATGGCGATCGATCTGGCACTTGGACGAGGCGGCGACCAGGTGGTTGTTAAGGAGGGTGAGAATACCTCTTATTATGGAGGTAATTCCAAGCAGGTTGAGAAAAATACAAGGGTAAAGGCGAGAGTAAAGGCACATGCGCTGCGTGAGATCTTAGAGAGCAGGGAACGTGTATTTATCATGGGACACAGCATCGGGGATGTCGATTCCTTTGGTGCAGCGATCGGTATCTACTGTGCGGCAAGAGTGCTTGGCAAGAAGGCACAGATCGTCATTGATGACATAACCACATCCCTGAAGCCGTTGAAGGACTTCTATACGGAAGCTGCGGGTTATCCGGCAGATATGTTTATCAGCAGTGAAAAGGCATTGGAACTGGTAGATTATAATTCACTTGTCATGGTCGTAGACACGAACCGTCCAAGTTATACCGAGTGCCCGGGACTGCTTAAGCGGACAAAGAGCGTCGTAGTATTTGACCACCACAGACAGAGTGCAGAGGTTATCGAGAATCCGGTTCTTTCTTATATTGAACCGTATGCATCCTCGACCTGTGAGATGGTTGCAGAAGTATTGCAGTATTTTACCGAGAATATCAAGCTTGCACCGCATGAGGCAGACTGTATCTATGCGGGTATTCTGATCGATACGAATAACTACATGTCCAAAACAGGTGTGCGTACCTTCGAGGCTGCCGCATACTTAAAGCGTTGCGGAGCAGAGGTTACGCGTGTCCGCAAGCTGCTGCGTGAGGACATGGCAACTTATAAGGCGCGTGCCGAAGTTGTCCGCCATGCGGATGTATACCGTGGTGCATTTGCAATCTCGATCTGTGAGACAGAAGATGTTGCAAGTCCGACGATTGTTGGTGCACAGGCAGCAAACGAGCTGTTGAATATTGTAGGGATTAAGGCATCCTTTGTACTTACCAGCTATGCCGGTAAGATCTATGTAAGTTCCCGTTCGATCGATGAAATTAATGTACAGCGTATCATGGAACGCTTTGGCGGTGGCGGACACCTGAATATGGCGGGCTGCCAGCTTACGGACTGTACGATCGCACAGGCAAAAAATATTATCAAAGACACGATTGATACGATGATAGAGGAAGGAGATATACAGCTATGAAAGTAATTTTATTAGAAGATGTGAAGCCATTAGGAAAAAAGGGACAGATCGTTGAGGCAAGTGATGCTTATGCGAGAAACGTTCTTTTTGCAAAAAAGAAGGCAGTAGAAGCAAACGGAAAGAACTTAAATGACTTAAAGTTACAGAACAAGCATGCAGACAAGGTCGCTGAGGAGAACTTAGAAAAGGCAAAAGAGCTGGCTGCATTTTTAGAGGATAAGGTTGTCGAAGTAAAGATCAAGACCGGAGAGGGCGGAAGAACCTTCGGATCGGTTTCCACCAAGGAGATCTCTGCGGCAGCAAAGGAACAGATCGGCGTAGATATTGATAAGAAGAAAATGCAGTTAGATGATGGCATCAAGGCACTTGGTATGTATGAGGTCAATGTGAAGCTTCATTCAAAGGTAACCGGTATCTTACGTGTAAAGGTAACTGAGGCATAACAGGGAGAAGATAGATGGAAGAAGCGTTGATCAAGCGTGTAATGCCAAATAGTCTCGAAGCAGAGCAGTCCGTGATCGGATCGATGATCATGGATAAGGATGCGATCGTGACGGCAAGTGAGCTCCTGATCTCTGAGGATTTTTACCATAAGCAGTATGGAATCCTGTTTGATGCCATGGTTGAGCTTTTTAATGCAGGGCAGCCGGTAGATCTTGTGACCTTACAGAATAAGCTGAAGGAAAAGGATGTACCGCCGGAGATCAGCAGCCTGGAATATGTCGGAGATCTGGTAACCGCAGTGCCGACCTCTGCAAATGTAAAGTATTATGCGAATATTGTAAAAGAAAAATCCGTTTTACGGAATCTGATAAAGGTGACCGAGCATATCGAAAATGAATGTTATGCCGGCAAGGAAAGCGTGGAAGATATTCTCGCAGACACTGAAAAGAGCGTATTCAGCCTGCTTCAGAACCGGAGCGGCGGGGATTATGTCCCGATTAAACAGGTCGTTATCAATGCACTGGATAAGATCGAGCAGGCATCGAAGATGTCCGGAAATGTAACTGGAATCGCAACCGGATTCGTGGATCTGGATTACCGGACATCCGGCTTACAGCCGTCCGATCTGATCCTGATCGCAGCAAGACCTTCTATGGGTAAGACTGCATTCGTTTTAAATATCGCGCAGTATGTTGCGTTCCGGAGTGATCTTACGACAGCGATCTTTTCGCTCGAGATGTCAAAAGAGCAGCTCGTAAACCGTCTGTTTTCCTTAGAGTCAAGAGTCGATGCACAGACCCTTCGGAATGGTAATCTTTCCGATGCGGAATGGGAGAAGCTAATCGAGGGTGCCGGAGTGGTCGGACGATCCCATCTGATCATTGATGATACACCGGGTATCTCGATCTCAGAGCTGCGCAGCAAGTGCAGAAAGTATAAGTTAGAGCAGGATCTGAAGTTAGTTATCATCGACTATTTACAGTTGATGTCCGGAAGTGGAAAGAGCACGGATTCGAGACAGCAGGAGATTTCCGATATTTCCCGTTCCCTCAAGGCATTGGCAAGAGAACTGAATGTTCCGGTGATCGCACTTTCCCAGTTAAGCCGAGCCGTAGAGCAGAGACCGGATAAGCGTCCGATGATGTCGGACCTCAGAGAGTCCGGAGCGATCGAGCAGGATGCGGACGTGATCATGTTCATTTATCGTGATGACTATTACAACAAGGACACCGACCGCAAAAATATATCCGAGATCATTATCGCAAAACAGAGAAATGGTCCGATCGGAACCGTGGAACTTGTCTGGTTGCCACAGTATACGAAGTTTGCAAATATGGAAAAATAGGAGATAGGGCAGATACAGTCAGAATTGTGGCTGTATCTGTTTTTTTGTGTCATTTTTTTACGATGAAAATATGTTGCCCGCGCAATCGGTGACGTTTATAATGTAGGGTATCAAAAGGTATCAACGGCCTTTGATGGAACACCCGTAAAAATGTGGACAAGCATGTGAAAAAGGAGGAGTCTTGTGGACAAGCAGCGGTATATGATATCAGATGCAGCAGCAGCCGTAGCGGTAGAGTCGCATGTGCTGCGTTACTGGGAAGATGAACTCGAGCTTACGATTCCCAGAAATGAGATGGGGCATCGTTACTATACAAAAGAGAACATAGACGAATTCCTAAGGATAAAGGAACTGAAGGAGCAGGGGTATCAGTTGAAGGCGATAAAAATGATCTTACATAATCAAAACCCTGCCGATTTAGAGACGGAGGATATGTCTGAGATGAAGAAAGCTGTAGTTGAGAATCCAAATAAGGTGGTGCCATACGAAGCCCAGTACGGGGTAAACAAAGCGGAGAACAGAATCGACAAGCAGGCGCGGTTAGAACAGTTTGAAGAGATGATGACACAGATTGTGAAAAAGGCAATCTCGGAAAACAATGCTGCACTCGGCAGGGAAGTCGGGGAAGAGGTCGGTGTCCGTGTTTTAAAGGAGATGAACTATCTGATCCGTGAGCAGGACGAGCAGTCCGAGGAGCGGTACCGCAGATTAGACGAAGCGATCCGCAATAACTATAAGAAAAAGGGAAAAGAAAAGTCAGGACGTCTTTTCGGAAGAAAACAGGAATTAAAACCAAAGCAGGCATAGAGGTAAAATAAAAAATGCACAAATATGTTCCGTATGTTTACGTTACATGATTTGTGCATTTTATTCATTAGGAATCCTTATTTATCGGATTTTGCTAAGAAGTCGTTGATCTGTGCAACTAATGCATCCGGCTCAATACCATGAACCATAGCTGCCTCTTCGATTGTTTCCATCTGGGATGAAGGACATCCAAGACAATGCATTCCTATGTTTAAAAGGATTGGTGCAATATTCTCATCAATCTGAAGTAATTCACCGATCATTGTGCTCTTTGTAACCTGTGCTGCCATGATAGTACCTCCTAATTTTAGTTTTATTTGTGTGCTCTATTATAAGCGAAAAAAAGAAATTATGCAATTAGCATTCCCTTTGTTTTTTACAATATACATGATCGAATGCTCTTGTAATCGTGTAATTTTTGTATTAGAATAAATCATAAGCTAGTGGTTAGCTATATAACGACAAAGTCTAAAGGAGGAAAATAAAATGGCATTTGTTATTACAGATTCTTGCGTAAGCTGTGGAACATGCGAACCAGAGTGTCCGGTAAGCGCTATCTCTGCTGGAGATGGTAAGTTCGATATCGATGCTGGTACATGTATCTCTTGCGGAACATGTGCAGGTGTTTGCCCTACAGGAGCTATCGAAGAGGCTTAATCTTACGAACATAAGGAAGAAAAAAGGAACCGCCGTTGTCATCGTAGATGACATCTGCGGTTCCTTTTTTACTGTATAGGATATTCCATTGGAATTTCTATACAGTAAAAGCAAGCTTGCCAATATGCGCATACTTTATATTACAATAGAATATTGCAGATGATCAGGTTATAAATACAAAAATCTGGTTGTGGGAAAGTAAAATAACAGCTATAATAAAACAAACAAGCAAATGTTATTTTCTTATTTTTTAGACATAATATCTATGTGGTAAATGATAAAATAGGTGGTGAAAAATATGATGTATCCATATATGACATTGGCAGATGAGACAGAGATTGTTCATTCACAGATTATTGAAAAAGATGGAGTGAAAAAGGTGATTGTCAACTTTGAACGCCCAACAGAAGATGGATTTGATTCGGCAAGATGTGAATTGCCTGATTATATGTGGACAGAGCGAACCGGCTATACGGACGAAGAAATCGCTATGTTTGAAAAACTTTTACACAGTAACGCACATTTGTTGTACAAATATGCCAAGAACGGAGGAATTCAAATTGCCTAAATTATTTATGGTAAGTGGATATACCGTATACTTTTGGTCGAATGAAAATGAGGAACCAATTCATGTTCATGTAGCGAAGGGCAAGCCTGTACCGAATGCGACAAAGATATGGCTTACACGGTCAGGTGGCTGTATTTTAGCAAGTAATGGAAGCAGGATCTCAGATAAGGAACTAAATGAATTAATGGAATTTATATCAGCCCAGTTTTTTCTTATTTGTTCAAAATGGAAACAGGCATTTGTAACAGATGAAATAAAATTCTATTGTTAAAAATAATTGCTGATTTTGGCATAATAAAAGGCTGGAGGAGCGAATAGTAAAAATTCGTTTCTCCAGCCTTTTTAACGTTTGGCATCACGCTTAAATCTTGGCAAGTATCTGAAGTGCATGATCATCGATCAGCATATCATAATGCTCCATGAAGTATGCTTCGGTCGCATGGGTATATTTTTTCTGTACGCCGTATTCGGCAAGGATATTACATACTTTATTGAACTCTTCCGGTGTATGATGTCCCTTACAGATGACAAGCAGATACTGGTCGTATCCCGGCTTGCGGTATAAGGTGTTAGAGTCATCATAAAAGCCCTTTAATATTACTGCGAGCTTTCCGACTGTCTCTAAGCTGTTAAAAGCAAACAGCTTGCTGATCTCTAACGGAACATGTACCGGAGCTTCGGTATCTGTTTCGGCTGAGTCTGTCCGGACATCGGCTGTGGTATCCTTCGTGGCTGCTGTCTGTTCAGCCGCCTTGGTCGTGCGTCCGGTCTTCTCATTCTCCTGCTGGATCTGTTTAAAGAGATCGAGAATATCGTCTGCACCCTGTGGATTGCCTGAGGAGCTATCATCAGAAAGAATATCATCAAAGTCATCCGAAGGTTCTGAGAACTTCGAAAACCGTGTATCTAATTCTTCCGGGTATTCAACCTTTGTGATCAGAAGTACAATCGTATCAGCAGAGAGGGGAATCGCCTCGATCATCAGAGGAATATCCTCAGCCTCAAATCCGAATTCATAAGAAGCCTGCTGCATCATTTCGCGGAAAAGAGATTTGGCTTTTTCTGTTCCGTAGGCAAGCTCACTTAACTTTAATTGTCTGTCATCAAGATCAGCTCTGGTTAAGGTACACCGGATCTGATTCTCGTTTATTTTTTCTATTTTCATATGCCCACTTCCTTTCCTAAAATCCGCTATTCATCTTCTTATTATAAGATAAAGGATATGCATTGTAAACGTCTAAAATTTATTAAAAAATTCTAAAAAGTATGAAAAAATCAGAATATAGTTGCAAGTTCTTTATACAATATGATATAAACAGAACAAGAGATGCATTTCACTGACATGTCCTATGGAAGGCGTCTATGAAAAGCATTCGACTTATCGAAGAATCATTATCTGACAGATACCGGATCATACGTGAGCTTGGTGAAGGTGCAAGCAGCCGGGTATATCTGGCAGAACATCTGAAATTGAAGACATATCGTGCAATTAAGTGTATATCTAAGTCACATCCCTTGCAGTCTCAATTTCGTCTGGAAGCAGATCTGCTTATGAACTTATCCCATCCATCGATTCCTGTTTTGTACGATTTCTGGGAAGATGCGGACAATCTCTATCTGATCGAAGAGTACGTGGAGGGAGAGTCACTTGGGCAGTATATGCTTTATCATGATCATATTTCCCAGGAATATATTATGCAGTTAGGAATCCGGTTATGCGGGGTATTGGAATATCTGCACAGCAGACAGCCGTATCCGGTATATTACAGGGATCTGAAGCCGGAACATATCTTTTTGTGCGGAGACCTTGTCAAAATCATTGATTTTGGAATTGCATCATATCAGACCGGTCGGGAAGAAAATTTCCAACATTACGGAACTATCGGTTATGCTGCACCGGAGCAGTATACGGATCTATTGCCTACTCCGGCAACGGATCTCTATGCGCTTGGAAAGGTGTTAGAGCAGTTATTGAAAAAGTCCGATGGTTCCAGACATCTGAAACAAATTGTCCGAAAGACATCAGAACCGGATTCCGGTCGTCGCTATCCATGCGCGGCCGCATTGAAAAAGGATCTGGTCAAAGAATTAGAACGGACATGTCAGAAGCAAAGTGGAAAAAGAAACAGGCATCTCTTAGAACAGATCGCAGTGGTCGGAGCAGAGCCGGGTATTGGCACCACACACATCGCAGTTTCTCTCAATATCTATCTCAATCAGCAAAAACAGCCCTGTATTTACCAGAATGTAACAGAAGAAGATATCGTTTCCTTCCTTACGGAAAGCCATTTTCTTTTTAAAGGAGCGGACGGAGTCTGTCACAGGGAATGGTTCCGGGGGATTCCATATGATGGAGCAGAAGAAAGGAAGATGGATGTATCAGGGGATGCGTATGTGCAGGTCACAGATTATGGAAGCGGATTAGAGGAATGCGTGTTAGCACAGGCAGAATATACGATTCTTGTCATCGGAGGAAGTCCGTGGGAGGAAGAAGCTGCAAAGCATGCATACCAGAAGCTTCAGTATATGGAGCATCTGATCCTTCTCTGTAATCATGGCCGCAGGAATATCTGTAAGCGGTATGCAGCCATGTTTGGCAGACGGGTATACAGTTTTCCATATGATCCGGATGCATTTGCATGCAGCCAAAGAAAACGGGAATTGTTTGCAAAGATACTGCAAAAAGAGGGGAGGAGATAGTATTTGTTCACGGAACGAAGACAGTACACAAAGGGCAGCCGGATATTGATCGGCATTACAGGAGCAGCACCGGGCATGGGAGTCACCCATCTGACGCTGATGCTTGCCGGTTACAGCGCGGCAATACAAAGAAGAAAGACGGCGGTTGTAGAACTTGGCGGGGATCATGTATTATCCGGAATCCGGGATACGACAGGCAGGCTTGCCTGTTACTGTGATTATCCGGAAAACCGGATGTCAGAAGTCCTGAAGAAGGATTATGAGGTGATCGTATTCGATTGCGGCAGTACCTATTACCGTATCCGCAGGGAGCTGCTTTACTGTGATAAAAAGCTTGTGGTTGGTTCTCTCGTCCCGTGGCGCAGACAGGAATATATGGATTTTATTCTGGAAGAAATGGGGGAAGATATACAGGCACAGAACATGATACTCTTAACGGCGAATGGGATAAAAAGCGATAAGAAGGAATTTGTGAAAACAGTAAAAATGCCGGTGTATGATATCCCCTATGTTCCGGATCCATTCCATATAGGAAAAGACCAGTATGGATTTGTACAGCACTTTTTAAATATGCCTTAGGAATAATATATATCACGAGGACTCCTTTTGGTAGGAAGAAGGGGCAGCAATTATGAAAAATGAGAAAGAATTAAACAGCCTCTACATCGAATTACAGTCAATTGAAAACCGCGGTATTACGATCTGGTTAGCGGATGAGATCTGTTCCTCTTTTGAGATCGTACATGAGGTTATGCTGCACGAAGAGTGTACGTATATGAGAGACTATGTATTCGATGGAGAGCGACTAAAAGAACTGCATTTTGACCGGGTCGCAGGAATCTGAAGACGGAAGCACCCTAATGCCTGATCGAAGAAACAGGGCGACCGGTGGTTCTATGCGTAAAGGGGCCGTCTGTGGGAATACCACAGGCGGCTTTTGCATTGGAATTGGATGGTAAAAGGTATTTACACGATGCGCAAAATGGTATACTCTGATTAAAGAAAAGGAATAAAATAGACAGATAAAGCAGATGGTATACAGGAGGATGGCAGAGTGAAGAAAAGAAACCGGTTGGTACCAGTTTTGGCAGTGGCAGGACTGATTGTGATCGTGATGCTGATCACGGCAGCAGCACGTTTTATAGAGCGGTATGTCCCATCGAAGGAAGTAGAGGACATGAACGCATACTACAGATTAAGCAGTGAGCAGGATATGGCAATGGTATTAGATGATACCTTATTGGAGACACTTTGCGAATATGTTGATGGTGAGGTATATGTTGATTACAATACCGTGCATGAATATTTTAATGAACGTTTCTACTGGGATTCAGCAGAAAACGTCCTGTTGTATACATTGCCGGATAAGCTGGTCACGGTGCAGGCAGGAAGTAAGGACTATCAGGTCGGTAAGGAAGCAAATTCGGAGAGCTATACGATCGTAAGGGTCGATGGAGATACCATGTATCTTGCACTTGACTTTATTGAACAATATACGAACCTGACACACAAGGTATTCGAATCTCCGAACCGTGTGGTACTTACCAGCGTGTGGGGAGAAGTCGACAGTACGACAGTGAAAAAATCAACCCAGCTTCGTTTGAAGGGCGGTATCAAAAGCCCGATCTTAAAGGAATTAGAAAAGGGAGAGGCACTGACCGTTTTAAAAAAGGACGAAACATGGACAAAGGTAGCAACTGAGGATGGAATCATTGGCTACTTAAAGACAAAGTTTATGGATAAGGTAGGAACCACAAAGCGGAGCCATGACTTTGAGGAACCGGTATTTACCCATAATCTGAAAGATCAGACGATCGAGATGGCATGGCATCAGGTAACAAGCCAGGATGCGAATGCGACGATTGCCGATGTACTTAAGAATACAAAGGGGATCAACGTGATCTCTCCGACCTGGTTTTATCTGAATGACAACAACGGAGGCATTGCATCCTTAGCAAGCAAAGATTATGTGAATTACTGTCATCAGAATAATATCGAGGTCTGGGCGCTGGTCAGCAATCTTGAGAACAAGGAAGTAGATACGACTGCGGTTATGAACCGTACTTCTACAAGACAGAACTTAGTCAACCAGCTGGTATCCGCAGCGATCGAATACGATCTGGATGGAATCAATGTTGACATGGAGGCATTAGATGCCACAGCGGGAGATGGATACCTTCAGTTTATCCGTGAGTTATCGTTAAAATGTGCCAAAAATGAGATCGTCCTTTCGATTGACAATTACGTTCCGACGGAGTTTTCTGCATTCTATAACAGAAAAGAGCAGTCGAATTTTGCAGATTATATTGTGGTCATGGCATATGACGAACATTATGTCGGATCAGATGAGGGATCGGTGGCATCGATTGGCTTTGTGACCGATGGCGTCACGAATACCTTAAAGGAAGTTCCGGCAGAGCAGACGATCTTAGCTTGCCCGTTCTATACGAGGATCTGGGCGGAGACACCGAAGGATGATGTCGGAGATTCGGCAGAATCCGCTTCTGAGGATTATGTTCCATATGAATTAAGCAGTGAAGCCGTGGGCATGGATACCGTAACAAAGCGTCTGGAATTAAACGGTGCGACGGCATCCTGGTCAGAAGCCGACGGACAGAATTATGCAGAGTATGTCAATGATGGTGTAACTTACAAGGTGTGGATCGAGGACGCAGCATCCTTGGAAAAGAAGTTACAGGTGATGAAGTCGAATAAGTTAGCAGGTGCATCGTTCTGGAAGCTTGGTTTTGAAACAGACAGTATCTGGGATACGATCATCAAATATACGAATTAGAACAGACCAGAGAATCGCAGTTCTATCGCTGTTGAGCATCACATATCTATAGACAACAGGGTGTTATAGGTTGGAAGAGATCGGATATGAAAAAGCGGATAGAACTGGTGATGGGAATTGCATTCATAGCGGCAGCTTTTTTTCTTGCAAGAGAGGGCGCAACAGCCGTCAGCAATGCGCAGGCAGCAAAGCAGAAGGTCTGTATTGTAGTTGATGCCGGCCATGGCGGGGCAGACCCCGGTAAGGTCGGCATCAATGGCGTTTTAGAGAAGGATCTCAATCTGGCGATTGCCAAAAAGCTGAAGGCATTGTTAGAAAAGAAGCAGTACCGGGTAGTGATGACAAGGGAAAAGGATGCCGGATTAAATGATTCCGATATAGCGAATAAGAAGGTGCAGGATATGCGCAGAAGATGCGAAGTGATCACAAAGGAAGCACCGGTATTCACGATCAGCATCCATCAGAACAGTTATCCGGAGGAATATGTAAAGGGGGCACAGTGCTTCTATTTCGGACAGTCAGAGGATGGAAAAAGATTAGCGGAGACCCTACAGGAGAGCCTGCGCAATACGCTTGATCCGGAGAATAAGCGTGAAGCTAAGGCGAATGAAAGCTATTATCTGTTAAAAAAGACACCATCCCCGACGGTGATCGTGGAGTGTGGCTTCTTAAGCAACGGAGGGGAAGCGGCACTTCTTATGACAGAGGAATACCAGCAGAAGGTGGCATCGGCCGTCTGCGATGGAATCTGCAATTATTTAAAGGGAGAAAGTCCGAAGCAGGAAGAACAGTAAAGGATAATGGTAAATTCATCTGACACATAGTATAATTAACTATATAAAAAATCGCTCAGACCTCAACGGCCTGGGCGATTTTCTGTTAGGGGAGTTTTTAATGACCACTTCTTATATTTAATCAATTTCATGTTTTCTACACACAGGACATAAATGTTTTGTGTTACTCATCATTGACTCTTTCTTATTTTAGGATTCCACTACAGAAAAGTGGTACAAAGTCTTCGACTTGAACGTCTCATCAGCCTTTAATACAACCGATGGGAACTCCGGATGATGGATCGAATCCGGATAATGCTGTGTCTCTAAGCAGACAGAGGAAAATGCCGGATAATCGATATTATTTTTCCCTTTCTGGTGAAGCACATAATTCGGAACATAGACCTGAATGCCCGGCTGATCAGTAAAGCATGTCATGCGGATACCACTGACCGGAGACTGTAAGATCGCCGCTTCGCGAAGTCCGGAGCCATTGAGTAACAGGTTGTGGTCATAAGTGCCGCAGATCGCAAACTGTGGATCAGAATTCTCAAAGTCCTGACCGATCGTCTTGAACTTCCGGAAATCAAATGGAGTATTTTCTACAGAAAGCAGCTTGCCGGTCGGACACTGGTATGGATCAGATTCTGTCATCTGATCGGCATCGATATGAAGCTCATGGTCTAAAACGGTGTCGCTTCCCTGACCGCTGAGATTGAAGTAACCGTGACTTGTCACACTGAAAACAGTATCCTGATCAGTCGTTGCTTCATATGCGATCGAAAGCTCGTTGTCTTCCGACCATCCGTAGGTTACGGAGACATTCAGATTGCCCGGATAATTTTCTTCGCCATCCGGAGAAAATCTGGAAAAAATCACCTTATCACCGGAGATCTTCGCATTCCATACGCGTGTTGCAAAGCCGGTAGGACCGCCATGCAGGTGGTTTGGTCCATTGTTGATGGCAAGCTGGTAAGTCTGACCGTTTAAGGTAAATACTCCGTTTGCGATTCGGTTCGCACATCGGCCGACAACGGCACCGAGGCTTGCATCGTCTTTCAGATATTCTTCGCATCCATTCAGCCCAAGGCAGACATCAATCAGTTCTCCGGTCTTATCCGGAACAAAGATGCTGATAATGCGGCAGCCATAGTCGGATACGGTAACGGATGCACCGGAAGCATTTTCCATACGATATAAGGATATGGTTTCACCATTCGGGGCAGTACCATATTCACTTTTTGTTACGTTCATTTTAATCCTCGTTTCTGCGCACGTTTTTTGTGCTGCACACAATAAGTGCGCATAGCGAGTTTGTGTCAAGTGCGCGCAGACACAAATCTCATGTGTGAAAATTTATTTTCACACGAAAATCTTCTTTCAATCATTCTGAAAGTAAAAGCTGACAAATATATATAAAGTAATCTGTCTGTAAATGACCGGATTACATATATGTTCATCAGAAAATAGTATCTGACAAGATACATTATGCCACACTTGCCATGCCATGGCAAGTTTTTCTGTTTTTGCAATTTTCTTGCCATATTCCAAGAACGTGTTATAATAAAAATTATGGAAACGAAGATAGAAAAAATAACAGACATCACGCAGGATGCGGATAAAATCCAGACTGCGGCAGAGATCATAAGAGCCGGTGGACTGGTTGCATTTCCTACGGAAACAGTATATGGATTAGGAGCAGATGCGTTAAATGCGAAAGCATCCGAGAAGATCTATGCTGCAAAGGGCAGACCGTCCGATAATCCGCTTATCGTACACATTGCAAAGTTTGAAGATATGGCGAAGATCGCCAAAAAGCTGCCGCCACAGGCGAAGCTTTTAAATGATGCATTCTGGCCGGGACCGCTTACAATGATCGTAGAGAAGAATGACAAGGTACCGTATGAGACAACAGGAGGAATGGATACGGTTGCGATCCGTATGCCGAATCACCCGGTGGCACTTGCATTGATAAGAGAGAGTACCGGATTTATTGCGGCACCGAGTGCGAATACATCAGGCAGACCAAGCCCGACATTGGCAGATCATGTAGCAGAGGACTTAGATGGTAAGATACCGATGATACTGGATGGGGGTCCGGTAGGAATCGGAATCGAGTCTACGATTGTAGATCTGACGGAAGATGTTCCGATGATATTAAGACCGGGCTATATTACACCGGAGATGCTTTCGGAGGTGATCGGTGAGGTGAAAATGGATCCGGGGATCATTGCATCGGATTCCACAAAGAAGCCGAAGGCACCGGGTATGAAGTATAAGCATTATGCACCGAAGGCAGATCTGGTTTTAGTTGATGGGGAAGAAGCAAAGGTTATCGAAAAGATCAATACTCTGACAGCAGAGGCAGTTACCAAGGGGAAAAAAGTTGGCATTATCAGTACAGATGAGACATTTTCTGCCTATAAGGAAGGACATGTGATCAGTATTGGTGCCAGAAGCAACGAAGACGTAATTGCACAGCATCTCTATAAGATCTTACGGGAATTTGACGATATGGATGTCGATCTGATATACTCTGAGAGTTTCGCGACACCGCGTATCGGTCAGGCGATCATGAACCGGCTGTTAAAAGCAGCAGGACATCAGGTGATTTCCGTATAAGAAGGAAAGGTATGATATTTTATGAAGACCTACAAACGTATTGTATTTGTGGCAGAAAGCGGTACCAGCCGTGCACCAATGGCAGCCGGTATCCTGGGGGAATACACATTAAAGCATCCGGTTGAGATCATCACAAGGGGATTAGTGGTATTATTTCCGGAACCCTTGAATCAGAAGGCGGAAGCTGTTATGATAAGCAACGGCATAACGATGGAAGGCTTTATGTCGAGCCAGATCACCGAAGATGACTTCGATGATGATACCTTAGTACTTACCATGGAAGAACAGCAGCGTCAGAAGATCTTAGAGGGCTTCGATGGCGCAAAGCCGGAGAACGTGCATGTCCTGACAACTTTAGTCGGGGATGAACTTGAGATCATCGATCCATATGGCGGCAATCTGCAGGCGTATGGACTGTGTTATGAGACACTGAGTAAGTCTATCAAAAAATTAGTGAAACTATTAAACGAAGGCGAATAGTGTGAAATAAGATTTTACACGCAGATCTGTGTATGTGTGCACTTGACACAGATTTGTTATAGGAAAGAACGTGCACAGAAATGAGGAAAATATGTCAAATGTATATGTAATGGATCACCCACTCATTCAGCACAAGATCGGCTGGATCCGCAGAGCGGATACCGGATCTAAGGATTTCCGTACCTTAGTAAGCGAGATCGCAATGTTAATGTGCTACGAAGCAACCAGAGATCTGAAGCTCACGGATGTTGAGATCCAGACACCGATTTGCAAGACAACCGTGAAGGAGTTAAAGGGTAAGAAGCTTGCGGTTGTACCGATCCTTCGTGCCGGACTTGGCATGGTAGACGGTATGCTTGCAATGATCCCTGCAGCAAAGGTAGGACACATTGGTCTTTACCGTGATCCTGAGACATTAAAGCCGGTTGAGTATTACTGCAAGCTGCCGGAAGACTGCAGCGAGCGTGAGGTATTCGTCGTAGATCCGATGCTTGCAACCGGAGGATCATCCATTGCAGCGATCCAGATGTTAAAGGACAGAGGCGTAAAAAATATCCGCTTCATGTGCATTATCGCAGCACCGGAAGGAATCGCAGCGATGCAGGAAGCACATCCGGACGTAGACATCTACGTTGGTGCGAAGGATGAGAAGTTAAACGAGCACAGTTATATCGTACCGGGTCTTGGTGATGCCGGTGACCGTATTTTCGGAACAAAATAAAAAAGAGGATCGTCTGATTGTTGGAATCGGGCGATCTTTTTATATATGTTATATAATATGACAATAAGTGAAGAACTTAAAAATTAACAGATAGGAAGAAGAGCAAAATTGTGATACAATTTAGAAAATAACGTATCAGAAAGGAAGGATCACATGAGCGACAAACGTGAGGATTATATCAGCTGGGATGAGTATTTTATGGGTGTGGCGATGCTGTCCGGCATGCGCTCAAAGGACCCGAATACACAGGTGGGAGCCTGCATCGTCAGTGAAGAGAATAAGATCTTGTCCATGGGATACAATGGATTCCCGAAGGGCTGCTCGGATGATGAATTTCCGTGGAGCAGGGAAGGCGAGCCGCTGGATAATAAGTACTTTTATACCACACACAGCGAACTGAATGCGATCTTAAACTACCGGGGCGGAAGCCTTGAGGGTGCGAAGATGTATGTCACACTTTTTCCGTGTAATGAATGTGCGAAGGCGATCATTCAGGCAGGGATCAAGACGATCGTCTATGGAGAGGATAAGTACGAGCATACACAGGCGGTGATCGCATCGAAGCGGATGCTAAATGCAGCAGGTGTGCGCTATTATAAGTACACACCTACCGGCAGGGAGGTCCAGATAAAGCTGTAAGTTAATATACAAAGCCGGGACAATTTACATTTATTTTATAGACAATTTTTATAAAGATGGTATAATCATAGTTGCAGAGGAAATAATTTTGAAGAGCCTGTTTTTCTATGGATGGGCAGCAGGATTTTTCATCTGTAAATGCATCTTGATTTGCGGAAGTGGAAAGGAGCATCATGTGAGATACAAAAGGAACGTGTACGAATCGTTTGTATTAATCATGCAGTTTGGTCTGAACATGATTGTTCCGATACTACTGTGTACGGCATTGGGGGTCTATCTCGGAGATAAGACCGGACATCCGTTTTGGGTAGTTCCACTTTTTTTTATTGGTGCGGTTGCCGGATTTCAGAATATCTGGCGTATGGCAAAGCGGATCTATACGCAGGAGAGCAGGCGTGACAGGCGTATGGAAGATCCCGCAAAGGAGCATGTCAGTGCAGACCGGACCGGGATACAGGATGCAGGACATGAGGAAAGTAAGCATTTTCAAAAGTGAGTAGTTGCAAGTATTTTCAATAGAAGAATGGAAGCTATATGTTAAGAAGAATCAATCGCGCATTACCGGAGTTGATGATAGGGATCATTCTCTGGGGAATCGTTGAACAGCTTGTCGGTGTCTGGTTTGTATCGGACCGGCTCCGGTATTCTACCGGTGTCTGGATCGGGATCTTAACAGCGTGTGGAATGGCAGTCCACATGGCGGTGATCTTAGGGGATGCAATGGACATTGGGGCCGAGAACGCTGTCCGCAACAAGGTCGCATTTCATTCGGTTTTACGGTATCTTGTCGTAGTGGCTGTCTTTTTTATTACGGCAAAGTTCCGGTTGGGAAATGTGATCGCTGTTTTTATCGGCGTAATGGGGCTGAAGATTGGTGCATATCTGCAGCCTCTTACACATAAATGGATCATTAATCTGACAGGAAGAGGTGATGAGTCTTCGGACAATAAAATATAAGGAGGTGAAAGCGTGACGAACGCAATTTTGATGGGATCCGGTGCGGATAATATCGATTTTATGATTCATGGGTTATTTTCCTATGAGTTATTCGGTCACACCGTCTGGATTACAACATCGCATGTATGTATCCTGATTGTAATGCTGATACTGATCGTTTTTGCAATTATTGCAAACCGTAAGATCAGGCATGCAACAGAAGTACCCGATACCTTCCAGAACATTATCGAGCTGATCGTTGAGAAGCTTGGTGGTATCGTTGGTGGTGTTATGGGTAAGAATGCGCCAAAGTTTGTGAATTACATCAGTACCATTTTCATTTTTATTCTGATGAGTAATATTTCCGGTCTGTTTGGACTGCGTCCACCAACCGCTGACTATGGTACGACACTGGCATTAGGTCTGATAACTTTTTTCCTGATTCATATCAATCAGTTCCGTTATCAGAAGCCTAAGACGATATGGAGAGACATGTGCTCACCATTGCCGCCATGGCTGCCGATCTGGCTGCCAATCAACCTGATAAGTGAGGTCGCAGTACCAATATCCTTATCCTTACGTTTGTTTGCAAACGTATTATCCGGAACAGTTATGATGGCACTTATTTACGGATTGTTAAGTAAAATAGCGATCATCTGGCCGGCAGCACTTCATGTCTATTTTGATCTGTTCTCAGGTGCAATTCAGACATATGTATTCTGTATGCTGACGATGACATACATCAATCAGGCTATGGAAACAGAGGACTAACCAAAGCGGTTAGCCGTCAGGAAATTCACCGCATAAAATACAGAGGGTGGATTTACCAATATTTTAAGTTCATAAAATAATATTTATTCAGGAGGAATCAATATGAATATTACAGGTGAAGATTTAATTTTAGCATGTTCCGCAATCGGTGCAGGTTTAGCAGTTATCGCTGGTATCGGACCTGGTATTGGACAGGGTATCGCAGCAGGTCATGCAGCAGGTGCTGTAGGTAGAAACCCGGGAGCAAAGTCAGATATCACATCTACGATGTTATTAGGACAGGCAGTTGCCGAGACAACCGGTCTGTATGGTCTGTTAGTAGCAATGCTGTTATTATTCGTAAAACCTTTAGTCTAAATAGAGAGATCTGCATCTGCAAAAAAGCAGAGCGGAAATTCTTTGGAATGGAAAGATTATATGTTTTAAAAATATGATAAGAAGGGAGGCAGGCCAGGCTATATGACAAGATTATTTGATCTTGATTTTCAGCTGTTACATGACACGGTACTGCTTGCAATTGCAGTATTTTTCCTGTTTCTGTTGCTGTCATATCTGTTATTTAATCCGGTGCGTAAGCTGTTAAAGGATCGTCAGGATAAGATTAAGGGCGATATTGATACAGCGCTTGCAGACAAGGAAGCTGCAGCAGCATTAAAGGAGCAGTATGACGAGAAGCTGAAGAATATCGAGAAAGAAGCAGAGGTTATTCTGAGTGAAGCCCGCCAGAAAGCATTGAAAAACGAAGCACGTATTATCGATGAGGCGAAGGAAGAGGCAGCACGTATCAGAAAGCGTGCTGAGGAAGAAGCCGAGTTAGAGAAGAAGCGTGCAATGGATGACATCAAGCAGGAGATGATCCAGGTGGCATCCCTGATGGCAGGCAAGGTAGTTGCGGCCTCTATTGATACAACGATTCAGGACCAGTTAGTAGATGAGACATTGAAAGAAATAGGTGATGAGGCATGGCTAAGCTAGTATCAAAGACATACGGTGATGCGTTATTTGAGGTAGCGGTCGAGGAAGATAAAGTAGATGCCTTATTAGAAGAAGCAAGAGAGGTTCTTGCTATCTTAGAAGATAACAGTGACTTGTCGAAGCTGATGACGCATCCGAAGATCGTAAAAGAAGAGAAGATGAAGATCATTGAGGAGATCTTTTCCCACAGAGTGTCAGACGAGATCGTCGGACTGATGCGGTTAGTGGTACAGAAGGATCATTTTGGTGAGATGAACCATGTGTTTGAATATTTCATTTCCACCGTGAAGGAATATAAGCACATCGGAACAGCTTATGTAACTTCTGCATTGGATTTAACAGAGAAGCAGAAGCAGGACATCGAGAAAAAGCTGTTAGAAACAACAAAGTATGCAGAGTTTGAGATGCACTACAGAACAGATTCTGCACTGATAGGCGGACTGGTAATCCGTATTGGAGACCGTGTGGTAGACAGTAGTATCCGCACGAAGCTGAATAAGCTCTCCAGTGAATTATCCAAATTACAGTTGAAAGTGGGTGAATGCGCTTCATGAATTTGAAACCAGAAGAGATAAGTTCAGTCATCAAGGAGCAGATTAAGAGATATGCAGCGCAGTTAGAAGTATCAGATGTTGGTACCGTTATCCAGGTTGCCGACGGAATTGCGCGTATTCATGGTCTTGAGAATGCAATGCAGGGTGAACTTTTAGAGTTTCCTGGTGAAGTATATGGAATGGTATTGAACCTTGAGGAAGATAACGTAGGTGCCGTATTATTAGGTGACCAGCGCAATATCAACGAGGGAGATATCGTTAAGACTACCGGACGAGTAGTAGAGGTTCCGGTCGGAGATGCTTTATTGGGACGAGTTGTAAACGCATTGGGACAGCCAATCGATGGCAAGGGCCCGATCGAAACAGACAAGTACCGTCAGATCGAGCGAGTAGCATCCGGTGTTATTTCCAGAAAGTCCGTAGATACACCATTACAGACAGGTATCAAGGCGATTGATTCCATGGTGCCGATCGGACGTGGACAGCGTGAGCTGATCATCGGTGATAAGCAGACAGGTAAGACTGCAATCGCGATCGATACGATCATCAACCAGAAGGGACAGAACGTAAAATGTATTTACGTTGCAATCGGTCAGAAGGCTTCTACCGTAGCATCCCTGGTTAAGACATTAGAAGAGTTCGGTGCAATGGCATATACAACCGTTGTTGTATCAACAGCCAGCGAGCTTGCACCATTACAGTATATTGCACCATATGCAGGATGTGCGATTGGTGAGGAATGGATGGAGAACGGAGAGGATGTACTGATTGTTTATGATGACTTAAGCAAGCATGCAACTGCATACCGTACACTTTCCCTGCTTCTTAAGAGACCACCAGGACGTGAGGCTTATCCGGGTGATGTATTCTATCTGCATTCCAGACTGTTAGAGCGTGCAGCAAGACTTTCCGACAAGTTAGGCGGAGGTTCCTTAACCGCACTTCCGATTATCGAGACACAGGCAGGTGACGTATCTGCATACATTCCTACGAATGTAATTTCCATTACCGATGGTCAGATCTATCTGGAGACAGATATGTTCAATGCAGGTTTCCGTCCGGCTATCAACGCAGGTCTTTCCGTATCACGAGTAGGTGGATCTGCACAGATCAAGGCGATCAAGAAGATTTCAGCACCGATCCGAGTAGAGCTGGCACAGTACCGTGAGCTGGCTGCCTTCTCACAGTTTGGTTCTGAATTAGACGCAGATACAACCGAGAAGTTAGCACAGGGTGAAAGAATCCGTGAGATCTTAAAACAGCCACAGTATCAGCCGATGCCGGTTGAAAAACAGGTTGTGATCATCTATGCAGCAACCAAGAAGTATCTTCTCGACATTCCGGTAGAGAATGTGTTACAGTTCCAGGATGAATTGTTTGAGTACATTGATACCAAGTATCCGGAGATCTTAACATCGATCCGTGAGACCAAGCAGTTAGAGGAAGAGAACGAGAAGAAGCTGATCCAGGCAATCGAGGAAAAGAAAGCAAGTTTTATGAAGTAAAACAAGTTTATAAAAAGGCGGTGAAATGATATGGCCTCAATGAGAGACATAAAGAGACGTAAAGGCAGTATCCAGAGTACGCAGCAGATCACAAAAGCCATGAAGCTTGTTTCTACCGTAAAACTGCAAAAGGCGAAAAGCCGTGCGGAGGAAACGAATCCGTATTTTAATTACATGTATAAGACAGTTAGTTCGATGCTGGCACGTTCCGGCGGGATCAATCATCCGTATCTGACGGGAAGTGATTCCAAGAAAAAGGCAGTGATACTCATTACCTCGAACCGTGGACTTGCCGGTGGATACAATTCCAATATGGTGAAGCTGGTTACCGGAAGTGACCTTCCAAAGGAAGATACCCTGATCTACTCGATCGGTCACAAGGGAACCGAAGCACTCGAACGGCGTGGATATCAGATTATGAAGGATGAGTCCGAAGTAATCGAAGCACCGACCTATGCAGATGCATCTGCAATCTGTAAGGAGGTGCTGGATGCGTATACGTCCGGAGAGATTGGAGAGATTTATCTGGCATATACACACTTTAAAAATACGGTAGTGCATGAGCCGAAGATGATCCGGCTTCTCCCGGTAGATCTCGGTGAAGTAGAAACAGATCAGACAGAATCCAATATTCTGATGAACTACGAACCGAATGAGGAAGAAGCACTTGACATGATCATTCCAAAGTATGTAACGAGTCTGTGCTATGGAGCACTGGTAGAATCTGTTGCCAGTGAGAACGGAGCCAGAATGCAGGCAATGGATTCTGCAACGAGCAATGCAGAGGATATGATCAGTGATCTGACACTCAAATACAACAGAGCGCGTCAGGGCTCGATTACACAGGAACTGACAGAGATTATTGCAGGCGCAAATGCAATATCATAACGAAAAGGAGTGATAGAAAAGATGGCAGAAACGAATACAGGCAAAATCACTCAGATTATTGGTGCGGTACTGGATATCAAGTTTTCCGAAGGAAAGCTTCCGGAAATAAATGAAGCAATCAACGTTCCACTGAAAAACGGAGGAAAGTTAGTTGTCGAAGTATCCCAGCATCTGGGTGATGATACAGTGCGTTGTATCGCCATGGGTCCTACGGACGGATTAGTCCGTGGAATGGAGGCAGAAGCAACAGGTTCTGCGATCCGTGTACCGGTAGGTGAGAACACACTGGGCAGAATGTTCAATGTTTTAGGTGAACCGATCGATGATGTCGAAGCACCGAAGGATGTTGAATATATGCCGATTCATAGAAAAGCTCCGGCTTTTGAAGAGCAGGCAACATCCACAGAGATGTTAGAGACAGGAATCAAGGTCGTTGACCTCCTCTGTCCATATCAGAAGGGTGGAAAGATCGGTCTGTTCGGTGGTGCCGGTGTAGGTAAGACGGTACTGATCCAGGAGCTGATCCACAATATCGCAACCGAGCACGGTGGATATTCCGTATTCACCGGTGTAGGTGAGCGTA
>OBLI01000465.1_pt1 | contig 42876 bp, 31 predicted proteins | sample 1519701 | NCBI WGS metagenome assembly OBLI01 (sample SAMEA3663005, study PRJEB22513) | pig gut metagenome | biome: pig gut; feature: pig-associated habitat; material: faeces | place: France | collected 2012
CCAGCCGCCACACTTAGGCTACTATCTGCCCGATAATGTCAAAGAATAATAAATTCTCAACTTTAGCAAGTAAGGGGAGTTAAGGGAGTTAAGGGAGTTAAGGAGTTAAGCCAAATGTTGTTGCGCTTATATCCAATGCTCAATACTAATGGCTTAACTCCCAGCGACCAACGGGAGCGATAACTCCTTAACTCCTTAACTTCCAAAAAGTTGAGCATATGCGAAACTTAAATATATTAAATAATATAAGCAATATGAAAACAAGAATAATCACGGGAGTAATGATGATGCTCTCGACATCAATGGCTTTTGCACAAGTGTCAAAACCGATGGAGGATGTAAACAAGGTTGTGGACAACACTCTTGACAGCCTTAACAAGGCCCAGACCGCACGCATTCCTGCGGGAACGAGCCGCAAGGGAAATAACCCGGTGCTCTTCCTTATTGGCAATTCCACCATGCGCAACGGAACGTTGGGCAACGGCAACAACGGACAGTGGGGATGGGGATATTATGCACAGGAATTCTTCGACGTGAACAAGATAACTGTGGAAAACCAGGCTCTCGGCGGAATGAGCAGCCGAACATTCTATAATCGACTGTGGCCGGATGTGCGCAAGGGAATACAGAAGGGCGACTGGGTAATCATATCCATAGGTCATAACGACAACGGCCCATACGACAGTGGACGAGCAAGGGCAAGTATCCCCGGAATAGGCAAGGACACTCTCAATGTTACTATCAAGGAGACAGGAGTGAAGGAGACGGTATATACATACGGCGAGTATCTGAGGAAATACATCAACGACTGCCGTGCAGTGGGCGCAAATCCCATACTTATGTCACTCACTCCGCGTGACGCATACGACGAAAACGGCAAGATTGTAAGAGTGAACAAAACCTTTGGATTGTGGGCAAAGCAAGTGGCTGAACAGGAGAATGTGCCCTTTGTCGATCTCAACGAGATATCTGCTGCCAAACTCGATAAATACGGTCCGTGGAAGGAGAAATATCATTTCTATACTGACCATATACACACAAGCCGATTTGGAGCAATGATGAACGCAAGGTCGGCTGCCGAGGGTATTGCAGAGAGTAAAGACCCGAAGTTGGCCCCGCTGCAGGCAATGATGCAGGGCGTGGAACTGCCCACAGAGGAGGTGAAGCGCGAGAAGGGCAAACCGGTGGTTTTCATCACAGGCGACAGTACGGTGAAGAACGAGGACAAGGACGAAAACGGAATGTGGGGCTGGGGTTCACAGGCTTACACCGTGTTCGACCAAAACAAGATTACATGCGTAAACTGTGCAAAGGCTGGACGCAGCACGCGTACATTCCTCAACGAGGGACGTTGGGACAAAGTGTATAATAGTCTCCAACCCGGTGACTACGTCTTGATTCAGTTCGGACACAATGATATTGGTCCGATTGACAATCAGAAGCAGCGCGGAACAATAGCATGCGCCAAGGATACAAGTCATGTATATAAGCTTGCCGACAGTGGAAAATATGAAGTAGTGTATTCCTTCGGATGGTATCTCAAGAAGTTCATTCAGGATGTGAGGGAGAAGGGTGCAACACCTATTCTCGTGTCGCTTACACCACGCAACGAATGGCCGGGAGGAAAGATAGAGCGTCGTAATGACTCGTATGGCAAGTGGTATCGCGAGGTTGTGAAGGAAACTGGAGTGGAATTGGTGGATGTGCATAATATCTCGGCTGACTTCCTCGACAGGATTGGTAGGGAGAAGGCTAAGGCATACTATAACCACGACCATACCCATACTTCGCTCACTGGTGCCAAGATGAATGCAAAGAGTGTGGCAAAGGGACTTATGCGCAATGATTCACCGCTTGCCAAGTATCTTATTTCATCTACAACTATTGTAGAGGATATGAGCAAGCGTGACCCTAAGAATAACGAGCCGTTCTATTATTCAGCAGAACTGCCTGATGGCAACTATAAGGTGACTGTTGTTTTCGGTTCTAAGAAAAAGGCGGGAAAAACTGTAGTAAGGGCTGAAAGCAGAAGACTGATGGTGGATGAGGTATCTACTAAGAAAGGTGAGTTTAAAACGGTGGAGTTTACTGTTAACAAGCGAACTACGTTTATCTCCGACCTCAAATACGTGAAGATTAAGGACCGCGAGAAGAATTATCCTACTTGGGATGACTTCCTCACACTTGAGTTTACGGGCGAAGCTCCCGCAGTTAAGGAATTGAGAATAGAGCGTGACACAGTGGCTACACAGATATTCTTGTGTGGCAATTCCACCGTGACCGACCAACCCAGTGAACCGTATGCCAGTTGGGGACAGATGGCTCCAGTATGGTTCGGTCCCGATGTTGTAATTGCCAATCATGCAGAAAGCGGACTTGCTACAAGTTCGTTCATCGCCCAAGGACGTCTTGATCAGGTGATTGCCCAGATGAAGAAGGGGGACTATGTGTTGTGCGAGTTTGGACATAACGATCAGAAGGAGCGCAGTGCCGGAAGTGGTGCATGGTATAATTTCTCGCAGAATCTCAAGGTGTTTATCGATAGAGTGAGAGCCAAGGGTGGCAACATCATCTTTGTCACTCCTACACAACGACGTGCCTTCGACGAGGCTACTCATACAAAGATACAGGAAACCCATGGCGATTATCCCGATGCCATGCGCGCTGTGGCACGTAGGGAAAATGTGCCGGTGATAGAATTGCATGATATGACACGCACTTTCTTCGAAACTCTCGGTTATGAGGGCAGTAAGGAATCGCTTGTCCACTATCCTGCAAACACCTTCCCCGGCCAGACAAAGGCTCTTGCCGACAATACCCACTTTAACCCCTATGGCGCTTATGAGGTGGCTAAGATGGTGATTATGGGAATGAAACAGCTGAATCTGCCGGTAGTAAAGTCGCTGCGTGCTGAATGGAAAGACTACAACCCCGCACAGCCTGATGACGTGAAGACATTCAAATGGCGTCCGGCTAATGACGTGGATGTGACTAAGCCGGCGGGAAACTGATTTGGAATTAGGAATTAGGGATTAGGAATTAGGAATTAGGAATGAAAAAGATAATGATATTGGCGGCTATGGCAATGCTCGTAGGTGGAGCGTCGGCCGCAGTGAGAGATACGATAAGCCTGAATGCAGGATGGCAGTTTCACTTGGGGGAACTGTCGGGCATTGAGGCAGTGAAAAACGCTAAGAGCGAGAGGGTCAACCTTCCGCATGACTTCCTTATAGGACAGCCGTGGGTGGAACCCGATGCCTCTGAGCGTCCTGACAATAGTGATGCGGGCAGTAATGTGCGCAGCCGATTGAGTCCACGTGGTTTTAAGGAAATGAACGTGGGTTGGTATAGATATGTGCTCACACCAAAGCAAGAATGGAAGGGTAAGCGTGTAGTGCTCGACTTTCAGGGTATTATGCTCGTGGGTGATGTATGGCTCAACGGCAAGCATATAGGCAAAACCGACTATGGTTATCTCGGTTTTGACACTGATATATCTTCGATGCTAAAGTATGATGGAGACAACGAAATTATTGTTAAGGCCAATACCCAACAGCCCAACAACTCGCGTTGGTACACTGGAGGTGGACTGTATCGTGATGTCAACATCATCGTTACAGACAAGAAACTATATTTTCCCCGTCATCCGCTTTTCATCCGCACTGAAAATAACAAGAAGGTAAAGATTCAGGCTGAGATTGCATGTTTCAACAAGGTGGATAATATACCAGCTGAGGTGAAAATCTATGATGCCAATGGTGAGGTGGTTGCCCAAAAGAAGCAGAATATTGTATTCAACGGAAAATGGCGTACACGCGAGTATGAACTGCAACCTATAGAAATAGACAATGCCAACCTTTGGTCGTGTGAGTCGCCCTATCTCTATACGGCAGAGGTGACTCTGTTTGACAATCAAGGCAATGTCGTTGACCAGATTCGCGAGCAGTTTGGTGTGCGCACCATTGAGTTCTCACCCGACTTTGGATTTAAGCTCAACGGCAAGAAGGTTCTCCTCAAGGGTTATGCCAATCATCACACATTAGGAGCTCTCGGAGCCGCAGCCTATCCTCGTGCTATAGAGAAGCGCATACAACTGATGAAGTCATTCGGATATAATCATATTCGCACTTCACATAATCCATATAGTGAGGACTTTATGCGCCTTTGCGACCGATATGGTATTCTTGTCGTGGATGAACTCTACGACAAATGGCTAACGCAATATGCCGGAGGACGTGTAGAGTGGGAGGCTCTTTGGCAGCGCGACGTGCCTGAATGGGTGAAGCGCGACCGCAATCATCCATGCGTTGTGTTGTGGAGTCTTGGCAACGAACTACAGCAATATCCTAATCTTCCGTTCAACGATTGGGGAGTGACGGCATACAAACTACAGCGCGAACTGTTGCATAGATATGACAATACACGTCTTACAACTGTGGCTATGCATCCGCGCTATAGGGATATCGACACTGACTCAATACCAGCCCCATTGGCTATTGCCACCGAGGTGAACTCATATAACTATAGATATATGTACTTCCCAGGCGACAGCCGACGCTATCCCGAGAAGATGTTCTATCAGAGCGAGGCAAGTACGGGAGCCATGGGACCAAACTTCTTTGAGATGGACCTCGACAAGGTTGTAGGTCTTGCATATTGGGGCGCCATCGACTATCTCGGCGAGAGTATGGGATGGCCTATAAAGGGTTGGAATCAGGGCGTGTTTGATATCTCACTACAACCCAAACCGGACGCTTATTTCCTAAAGAGTATGTTTTCAGACACTCCGTCTGTTCATCTCGCAGTCATTGAAAAGGGAAAGAAGGGTGAGCAGATGTGGAATGGCATTAATGTCGCTATAGGAAGCTATTCGGAGAATTGGAATAGAAAAGAAGGTGAGAAGCTTTCTCTCTATACATATACAAATGCCGAGGAGGTGGAGCTCAAACTCAATGGCAAGTCACTGGGAGTGAAAAAGAACAGTAGCAATCCGAAGGAACGCAATCGTATAAAATGGGATAATATCGAGTATAAGTCGGGTACGCTCACTGCCATTGCACGCAATGGCGGTAAGGAGGTGGCACGCCACTCGCTTGAGACAACAGGAGAGGCTGTTGCCCTCAAACTGATTCCCGACGTGCAAACATGGCATGCCGACGGCAAAGACTTGCAACACGTGAGGGTGATTGCTGTTGACAAGAAAGGACGACGTGTGTTATCAGCAGGAGAGAATCTACATTTTGCAGTTAATGGAGACGCGGAGATAGTGGCCGTTGACAATGGAAATATTTCGTCTGACGAACTTGCCGTAGGTTCCGACCGCAGTCTTTTCATGGGTTCTGCCCTCGTAATCCTACGTGCCGGTACATCAGCATCCAATATCACTCTCGAGGTAACAAGCGACAAATATAAGACGCAAAGAATAAAACTCAACACCAAGTAAGGATAATAGTTGGTAGTTAAGGAGTAAAAGAGAAATGAAAAAAAAATATATCTGCATCGCCTTACAGTTTTTCTTGGCATGCTTTCAAGTTAGGGCATCGCATGTGGCCGATGAGTTCTGCTGGTATGACGGAAAGGGTCATATAAGCTACTCATTGACCAAGCATGTGTCGCCGGTAGTGAATATGGCGATGCAGATGTTTGCCGATGACATGCAGGATGTTGCGGGGGCATCTTTATCAAAGTATAGCTCAAATGCAAAAATCCGCATAGTACAGATAGACAAGGATAAAAGTGCAATTAGTGAACTGAGGCTTGCAGGTATAGATACAGATGAGCTCTTGCAAAAGAAAGATGCTTTCTGCATCAAGGTTTATGACGGGCAGTTGATTGTGGCTGGCAGCAATGGTCGCGGTACTGCCTATGGAATTCTCGAACTGTCGCGTCTTGCAGGTGTGTCGCCTTGGAAATGGTGGGCAGACGAGATGCCGCAGAAACGCAATAGATTGACATTGCCTGCCGACTATCATTCCTTTCAGTCTCCGTCGGTGGAATACAGGGGCATCTTTCTCAACGACGAGGACTGGACTACACAACCATGGAGTTGGCGAACATTCTCACCTGGGCAACCGGGCATGATAAGCGCAAAGACATACAAGCAGATATTCAAATTGCTTATGCGCCTGCGTGCCAATACCATTTGGCCTGCAATGCACGAATCGACGATTCCTTTCTTCACTATACCAGGAGCTAAGGAGATGGCAGACTCATGTGGCATTGTCATCGGTACGTCACATTGCGAACCGATGATGCGCAACAACGCCGGGGAATGGAATGTAAAGGAACGTGGTGCATACAACTATCTCACCAACAAGGATGCTGTGCAGAAGTATTGGACTGATCGTCTTGAAGAGACACGACAGTATGAGAATATATATACTATCGGTATGCGTGGTATTCACGATGGAAGAATGGAGGGAGTAGGCAAGAATCTTGATGACCAGACAGCGGCATTGCAGCAAGTGATAAACGACCAAAGGTTGATGCTCGGCAAGCATGTCAACAAGCGGGTGGAAAAGATACCTCAACAGTTTGTGCCCTATAAAGAAGTGCTGCAAGTGATGGAAAATGGTCTTGTTGTGCCCGACGATGTAATGCTCACATGGTGTGATGACAACTATGGTTATATGACAAGGCTCAGCGACTCCCTGCAACAGAAAAGAAAGGGTGGGGCGGGAGTGTATTATCACCTGAGCTATTGGGGCAGGCCTCATGATTATCTGTGGTTATCCACCACCCAACCAGGATTGATATATAACGAGATGCACGAGGCATACGAACATAATGCACGCAGGTTGTGGATAGCTAATGTGCATGACCTGAAGACTGCCGCTTATGATCTTGAGTTCTTTCTTGACATGGCATGGGATATTAATGCCATACGCCCCCATACCATATACAATCATCTTTTGAAATGGCTATGTCGGGAGTTCGGACAGGAAATAGGCAATAGGCTTATGCCTGTGATGAGGGAGTATTACCGACTTACTGCCATTCGCAAGCCGGAGTTTATGGGATGGACGCAGGTGGAACTCGACAAAAGAAATTATAAGTGGGGATGGTCGGATGTTACAGATACAGAGTTCAGTCTTACTGCCTTCGGTGGCGAGCTCGACCGCTATCTCTCCGACTGGCACACTCTTACTGATGAAATCAAGAAGATAGAGAAGATATTGCCTGACAACAGGAGAGACACATATTTTTCGCATGTGAAATATCCCGTATTGTCGGCAGCTGCAATGAGTAGCAAGATGCTCGAGGCACAAAGGGCAAGAAATATTGCAAAGACAAACAGCGGTATAGGACGATGGCAACGTGATGAGGCTTTGCTAAAGGCTTGTGCCAAGAGTCAGGCTGCCTATCAGGAGATACGCAGTCTCACTTCTATATATAATAACATTGCTGATGGCAAATGGCGTCACCTTATAGTTGACAATCCTCGCGATCTCTACGTCTTCTACGCTCCCAAACTGCCAATAATGCTTTCGGACAAAGAAGTGGATGAATACAAGAATTATGCCGATGAGAATGTATATGATATAGTGAATGACGGTAGCTATGTGGCACGTAATGCTTGTCAATGGGACAAGGCTGACGATGGTGTGGTATGCGTGCAGTCGTTGGGACATTCAATGAATGCAGTGCGTCTGCCTATGGGGCAGTCTCTCACATATACATTTGATTGTGAGAATGATGTTGAAGCCTTGCTGCGTATGGCTTTTATCCCCACTCAGCCTAACGACAAGGGTGATTTGCGATTCTCTGTAAGTGTTGATGGCGCTGAACCTAAGGTCTTTAGCCTTAAGGAACCTTTCCGTTCTGAACGTTGGAAGCAAAATGTGCTTCGACAACAGGCAATTAGGGAACTGCCCGTTTCTTTGTCAAAAGGACAACATTCATTAATAATCAAGGCTTTGGACAATCATATTGTCCTCGACCAATGGATGCTCGATTTCGACATAAAGCGCCAGTTCTATGTATTCCCCATAGAACCGGCATATTGATAACAATGATTATTATTATTCTCCTTTGTTCATGGCCCTGAAGTCTGAGGGTTTCATTCCTGTCTTGGTTTTGAACTTGGACGAGAAATAGTCTGGCGACTCAAAGTTGAGACGGTAGGCTATTTCTTTTATACTGTCGTTGGTTGTTGATAGCAATTCCTTGGCACGTTGTAGTTTGAGGTCATGCTGATAGAGAGCAGGAGCCATCCCCGTGTATTCCTTGAATATCTTTCTGAGATTGGAGTAGCTGACACCAAGTTGCTCGGCAATATCTTGTATCGACAATTGTTTCTCAAGGGAATCGCGGATTAGCATTTGTGCCTTGCTCACAATGTCCATGTGCTGAGTGTTCTTGCTCAATTCATTTGTTCGCTCGAGCGAGTACATAAGCCCAATGAGGTGGTTGACGATTCCTGCAAGTGTCTGTTGGGAATATGGAGCTTCCTTGATTGCTGTCTTATATGCCTCCTCGTATAGCATCTGTATATCGACACTAAACCCAACGTGGTATATAGGTTTCTCGGGGGAAAGAAATCCCGCCTTTACCCTTTCGTCGATATTCTTTCCCTTGAATCCTATCCAATATTGTTTCCAACCTATATCCTTATTAGGGTGATATGTATGCCATTCTCCTGGAAACAACAGGAACATGTCGCCTGGTTTGATTACTGTTTCCTTGATGTGGGCTGACTTGAATACTCCTTCCCCCTCCACGTTATATAATAACTGGTATTCGTCCAATGTTCGTCCAACATCCACATAGAAATAGTATCCGTAGGCATGACCACGGGTAGGATAAGGTTCGTCGGGCAAGATATGTTCCTTGCCAATAGTACTAACAGTTAGGCCCCACTCTGCATCACGCTCTGAGGCGAGCATATATTTGCTTATTTGCATAGGTAATAATGATTTGGATATTCATTCGGATGCAAATTTACATAATTATTTTGTAAAAATACAATGTCAATAACATAAATTAAAGAAAAATAGCAAATATCAAACCTGTTATCTCTAATTAGTCTGATGTCTTCTGTAATGTAATTGCCATTATTCCTACAACTATATCATTCGACAGGGTCTTGATGCGGATTGCCCTTATCCTTCTTGCAGGATTTAGTGGCATATTCAGTATCACTCCCGCTCCCTTTTCGATGGCATAACGATTATTCTCGCCAATCTTCTTTTCTTTGTTTTCCTTTTTTAAAGGTACAGTGGTAAGGAGTTCTGTGGAGTTGATATGACGTCCTACCGTACCGTTGTCAAGACGGAATCTGAGGGGCATGACAGGAGCCGACCAGAATGCATAGTCATCAAATACATATTCCTCGTTGATGGTTGGCCAGTTGATGGGATTTTCGAGGTGAAGCGTGTCTGCACAGCCTTCTTCATATTCTGCTATTACGAGTGCATTGTCTATACGGCTCTGCATGTTGTTGGTTGTGCCTGCCAACATCAGATAAGCGGCATTATATGACTTTGCTTTCGGGGTTATTGGAATTCTTACCTCGTCGGGATAATTGTCCCATAGTGAGGAGAATGCTATGTTTCTGCCTTTGCGCGAAATGAGAAAGTTTAATCCCTTGCCAGTATCATATATGCCAAGGCTGTCATTGCCGAGGAGTGGTTGGGCGCACATTCTAAGTCCAGCATCGTCAATGTCGGCTGTCAACTTTGGATGACACCATTCGCCAATGCCCTGCAATGGTATTTGCAGAGTGGTGTAGGGTGGGCGTGGACTTTCGTATCTGTTACGGAATATATCAGTGACATTGGCATTGTAAGCATCTGAGAGGTCGATCAACTCGTGCATGTCTGTTGCATTCGGTGTAATTTCCTCTAGTCCCATCCTGCGTATGTATTCCTTGGAATGGATATTCTTTTTTGCCGAAGGCCTTTCAGGATAAGTAAGTGGGATGGGCATACGAGTCCTGTCAACGATAATCGTCTGTCTTTCATCTGTTGTTCCCTCTGTCTCCATAAAAGTTCCGTTTCCCGCATTTGTTTTTACAATGATTTTCAGTGGTTGCGCGAAATGCTGTTCTATCTGATAGATGTCACGATTACCCTCGCGCTTGTAGGAATAGCTCAGAAAGGGCGTATTTATGTTAGCCTCATTCCATTCGTCGGGAAAGGCTTGCTTAATGATACATTGTCCGTAGAGGGCATTGGGGGTAATTCCGAAGAGGCCATTGATTATAGCCCTACTTGTTATGCCCACATTGTCGCCGAAGTCGCGGTATGCCTCGTTGCGCTCCCTGTCATAGAAACTTATTTGTCCAAAGTTGCAAGGAGATTTTCCTAGGAGCATTTCGTCGGTGAGGTCACTCTTTAAAAGACTGAAACCTTCAATATTTCTTCCGGCCTGAAAATATGCCAATGCCATATTTGCTACTTCTTCATGAGCCACGTTGTTGGTGCTCCATGCGTAAGGCATCCAGTCGGTTGTAGAAAGTGTGTAGCCTATTGTGTCCTCTTTGTTGACAACAATAGGAATATGAGGAATGTCGCGATCAACGTATTTTGTTGCGAGATACGCTTGTTCTGGTGTACATGCCCCACAGTCAATTGGGGTATAAATACTCCAGAGAGCTGCACTCTTATGAAGTCGTTTAAGACCCATTAAGTCCTGAAATTCCGCCCAATGCCCATGTTCTTTCATCCATAGACGCTCGTTCATCGCCTTAAGGATGGCCTCTGCCTCTTCTTTGTATTTTCTACCGTCCTCTCCAATTAGTTGGGCAATGCGTGCTGCAAGAAGATTGCCGCGATAGTTGTATGCAGAGGAGTGAGTAACGGCTCCACCATTATAATACAGTGCATCGGATGCCCATATGCAGCAATAAGCATCATAGAGGTGGTCGCCATCGGGGTCGAAGTTTCGTTTCTCCCATTCAAGATGACTTTTCAATATTGGCCAAAATTCCCTGAGTTTTCTCTCGTCGGCATCGTAGGAGAGATGCCAAAGAAGTCCGTCAATATAGTTGAGGTTCATGTCATAGTGGTGCATCACATTCGTGCGGTTGGGATAACGGCAAATATAACCGTTGCTGTACATCTGCGTTCCCCAACGTTTCTCGGCTCTTGCCATATTCTGTGCACTGTCCTGACGGGGATGGGGCAATGTGGCTGGGACATCCTTAACCTGACTACGGGCGTATGCCTGGAAATGACGGTAGGAGCGGTCGGTCCATCCTACGGCATCTCCAACATAGCAGCCCCGCCAACCGGCCAAGGGTGTACGCCAACCGATGCATCCATGTTGCCAAGTCTCACCATCCCACAGTCCGTCGGCAGCCGCCATAAGTATGCTACCAAGGGTATTGAACAGTGGGTCGGGGGTATTTATCTCTATCCTCGACATGATGTTTATACGATGGGATTCCTCTGAGTCAAATCTGGCCTTAAGCCCACCTGCTCTCTGGTGGGTGGCGTTGGCGGATTGAGCCTCTAACTCTTTGTTTTCTTTCAACAGAAGAAACGTTTCCCCACGTCCGTCCCATGTGGCGGTAGAGACGGGGGATGAATTGGGATCTGCATCAAATTTTGTCAGGTTATCAACGCCGAGGTCGCCATTACGCTGAAACTTGCTGCTTCGAGAATTAGTGAGAACGGCCTCGAAATGAATCTTCTTTTTGTATGGAACTATTGTCTTTCCTTTCCCAATAATCCACGTGTTGAACTTCCACACGGCATCCTCATCGTGCAGAAAAGAAGCCATGGCATAAACGTCGATTATGATGTCACCATGGGTCAGACGATATGTTCTCCTTCCACCAAGATACCTTGCCTCACAGTCAAAAAGGATGGAGTCGAGTGCAATCCGTTGATTGCCAATAATGGCATATAACCTAATATTGCGGCACTGGCCTTTCTTGAATGTGGCAAACAACGGGCGGTCGGATGTTTCAAGGCGGAAAGGACCATGGGTTCCGTATAATGCCCTGGTATATTTGTTTTCACCATTATGACAAACAATCTCCCTGCCATCAGGAAGGTAATTGTATTTTCTGACAGCCTCAACCTCTGAGATGGCAAAAAGAAGCATCAATATGATAATCCTTGTTCTCATATATCAATATTTTAAGGCATAGGCAATAGACCTTCCCATCTCACATCCCAGTCTTTGGGGAAGCCGGGCGTTGATGTCTTGCATCCGTCCCATCCGGCACACATCATTGCTACAGCAGTAAGTAGCCCGCCATTGCCTGGCATATACACCCTGAGTCTTTGGTCTTGATAATTATGTCCGTTTATGAGGTAAGTATTAGTGCGCTTGGGCATTAGCAATGCATCAACTGCCATGTCGGTCTCTCCAAGTCGTGCACAGGTCATTGCTGTCATTGGATAGTCCCAGCCCCAGGTCTTGTCCCAGTTCCAGTTGTCCCATATCCAGCGCAGTGTATTTGACATTACGTTTTTATCCAGCAACTTGTTGTCGGGCATCATTCCCAATGCTCCAAGCAATGCGGGATGATCGCTTGTCATTCTTATGTTGGAATATGTGTCTGAGGCACTTTCCGCTGCAAGATACATACTGTCGGCATTGAATGCCAATGGCGACAATTTGTCCATCACCATTTGTGCGTCCTTCATAGGAGTGAGTCCACGTCTTGTCCTCCATTCCTGTGCCATGTCGAGTGCAGTAAGCCAATATGAAAGTTCAAAAGGGGGATTCACCGTCGAGTCGGCTTTTAAGGTTTCTTGTGCTGGTATGCAGCCGCGAAGTATGTATCGGTCGTTGGCTGAGTCATATTCGGCGAAGTCGCACATGAAGAGAGCTGTCTCATCCACAAGTTTTCCGTATTTCTCCAATGCTTTTTTGCGCTCTTCATCCGACTTTGCAGCACGATATGTCAGTTCTGCCAAATATATAAGATGAGGCTGCTGCCATATCAGAAACGAACCGACATTTGACGGGGCTTCCTCGGCCGAGGGGTCGGTCATCTTCATCCACCTCACTCCCTTAAATCCCTGGCGTCGGGCTATTTCCCGTGCCTTACACTCTGCCGAGGCATACCACGATAGTTGTCTGTCGAGTAGCTCGGGCTTGTTCCATAGTCCATAATGAACAAGGTGCCACCATGTCATTTCAAGGTGGAACTTGCCAAACCAGGAGTTATATGTCAGTCCTGTTTCCTGCGGAGGAATGTTTCCTGCTTCTTGTGCCCCCATGAGATACTGGCTGAGAATGATGCGTCGTTCCAATTCGGTTGCCCTTTTGTCTTTCACATTGCCAAGGTCGATAAAACCTCCTTCTGTCCAATATGAAATCCATCTCTCAGCCGAGGCTTTGGCGCATGAGGTGAAGTCGGGATTTTTGGGGGATTCGTCATACCCTTCCTGGAATAATGCAGAGAAAGACAGACTTTTGCCTTTGGATTTTAGTAATATCTTATTACGTCCTACTTGCGTAATCTTGGCATTGCCTTTCCATGACACGTATATATAATATAAGGTGTCGTCAAGTTTTCGAGTGATAACAGCCGAGTTCTTCCAGGTTTTTAATGTGGTGTTATGCAGTTCGTCGGCATCCCATCTACAGGCATCATCACAATGTCCTCCTGTGGGATAGGCAAAACTGAAGACAACACCGATATTTCCATCAGATGTGATATTTGTGGCAATACAATCCAAATCTGGATTACATACTGTCTCTATGTGATATGTATGTTCGCCATACATAAACTTACTGTCAATAAGTCCAGTCCAAAGGTCAAGATTCTGCTCAATGTTCTTCATCTTCGAAGCATCGGACAGGTCAAGCCCTATTGTTCCGAGATGTAATCGGTGGGGATTAGCTCTTAGATAATCCACTGCCTTGCGTGTCCTCTCCGGTTGTTTTATCTGTAGCGAATAATATTCGGGATGACCGCGATGGAAATCGTGGTTTGCCAATGCGTCCTTTGCCTCAAATCCTTCGATATTTGGAAACGAATGCCATCCCCATTCGCTCATCGTTGCGAGTGGAACACCATTTGAATAGGTACCGGGAAAGGTTTGAAGTCCAGTAGCATCCACTGTAAAGGCAAACCTTCCGTTTCCCACCGTCAGAGAAGATAGTGAGTCCAACTGTGTGACACGTGGGTTATGTCGTGAAACCACCTTGTGTCTGTCAATCTTTTCGGTAGCAACAACACTGCTTATGGCAGTTATTCCAATAATAAATGTCGCAAATGTCTTAGTTATTAGTTCTTTCATGTACAAATTTGTTTGCAATTTCGTTGCAAAGATACGAACAATTATCGAAAAGACCAAACTATAGTCAAAAAACAATGCTATAAAGTCAAAAATTATTGGTCAATATTGTTTTTTAGTCCTAACTTTGCAACCGAATTTAAACAATCCGTATAATTAAAAACTTTATATAAATAATGGACAAAACAAAATATTTCTTCGCGGTGGATCTTGGTGCCACTAGTGGACGCACAATTATTGGTTCGCTTTCTGATGGCAAAATTGTCTTGGAGGAGCTTACTCGCTTCGGCAATAATCTCATAGAAACAGGTGGGCATGTTTATTGGGACATATATGCACTCTACTCTGAGATTATCAATGGTTTGAAAATCGTGGCAAAGCGCGGGATAGACATTGTCAGCATAGGAATTGATACATGGGGATGTGATTTTCTTTGCGTGGGCAGAGATGGTGCCATACTACGCAATCCGCTTGCCTATCGCGACCCTCATACAGTTGGGGTGATGGAGAGGTATTTCGATGAGGCTGTGGATAAACAGACGGTATATGGCAAGACTGGAATACAGTTTATGAACTTTAATTCCCTTTTCCAACTCTACGCTATGCGCAAGGCAGGTAACTCTGCCCTTGAGAACGCCGAGAAGATACTCTTCATACCGGATGCTCTTAGTTATATGCTTACTGGAAAGGCAATATGTGAATATACGGTGGCTTCCACATCGCAACTGCTAAACCCTGTGACAAAGGACCTTGATGCCGATCTTCTTAATAGCCTTGGTATTGGTAGGGACAAATTCGGAGAAATGACCATGCCAGGAACTGTCATAGGAGAACTGACTGAGGAAGTACAACGTATCACTGGACTAAAGGCTGTGCCTGTAGTTGCTGTAGCTGGACACGACACTGCAAGTGCTGTAGCGGCTGTGCCTGCACATGATGAACGTTTTGCTTATTTAAGTTCGGGAACATGGAGCCTTATGGGTATCGAGACACGTAATGCCATTATTAATGCCCGCAGCAGTGAGTTGAACTTCACTAATGAGGGTGGTATTGATGGTACAACTCGATTCCTGAAGAATATTTGTGGTATGTGGATATACGAGCGTTGCCGTAAGGAATTTACAGATGCACCACAGTCACATGCAGAACTACAACGTGAGGCAATGGAGCAACCTCCGTTCCGCTGTCTTGTCAATCCCGACGACCCTGCATTTGCCAATCCCTCTTCCATGATTACGGCAATTCAGGATTATTGTCGTGCCACTGGTCAGTATGTTCCTGAGGGATATGCAGAGATTATACGTTGTGTATTCGATAGTCTTGCCTTGCGATATCGTCAAGTGTTTACTTGGCTTAAGGAGTTTGCTGACTTTAGTATTGATACTTTATATATAATTGGTGGCGGTTCGCTCAATTCATATCTAAACCAGATGACAGCCAACAGTTGTGGAGTAAATGTCAAGGCTGGTCCGCAGGAGGCTACAGCTATAGGAAATATCATGCTTCAGGCTAAAGCTGCAGGTGAGGTGAGTGATATCTGGGATATGAGGAGCATCATCACTAAATCAATCGAGCAACTGACGTTTGAACCACAGGACAAGGCTATGTGGGATGAGGCGTATGACAATTTTTTGAAAGTGACTAAGAAATAAGTACCGACTAAAAAACAATTATAGAATCATAAATTTAAAAATACATTATTATGAAAGAAGAATTAATCAAGAAAAATTACGAAATTGCCAAGGAGCGTTATGCTGCCCTTGGTGTTGACACTGACAAGGCTATTGAGTTGTTGGAGAAAACTCCTATTTCACTTCATTGCTGGCAGGCTGACGATGTTGTCGGTTTTGAGCGTAATGAGGCTGCTTCGGGTGGTATCCAGACTACTGGTAACTATCCTGGTAAGGCACGTAACATCGACGAATTGCGCCAAGATATTGACAAGGTTACATCCTTGCTTGCCGGTACATTGCGCCTGAATCTGCATGAGACCTATGGAGAGTTTGGTAATAAGTTTGTAGATCGAGATGAGGTAGGTGTTGAGCATTTCCAGGGATGGATGCAGTGGGCTAAGGAGCGTAATATGAGTCTTGACTTTAACTCTACGTCGTTCTCACACCCTAAGAGCGGCTATCTGACACTATCTAATCCCGACAAATCAATTCGCGATTTCTGGATTGAGCACACTAAGCGTTGTCGTCGTATTGCTGATGCAATGGGTAAGTATCAGAACGACCCTTGTATCATGAATATTTGGGTGCACGACGGTTCTAAGGACCTCACTGTTGAGAAACTCCGTTATCGTCAGATACTTAAGGAAAGTCTCGACGAGATTCTTGCCGAGAATTTACCTGACATGAAACCTTGTCTTGAGGCAAAGCTTTTCGGTATTGGTCTTGAGGCTTATACCGTTGGTTCACACGACTTCTATGCAGGCTATTGCTCAAAGAACAATGTGATGTACACCCTCGATACAGGTCACTATGAGCAGACTGAGAATGTGTCTGACGCTGTGTCTTCGTTGCTTCTCTTTGTTCCCGAATTGATGCTTCATGTGTCTCGTCCAATGCATTGGGATTCTGATCATGTGACACTTTTTGACGACAACACCCGTAATCTCTTCTCAGAGCTTGTGCGTGCTGATGCCCTCGACCGTGCCCATATCGGTCTCGACTACTTTGATGCATCCATCAACCGTATCGGTGCATACATCATCGGAGTGCGCGCCGCACAGAAGTCACTTCTCCAGGCATTCCTCGAACCGCTGCCTCTGCTCCGTAAGTATGAGGACGAGGGCAAACTCTTCCAGCGTCTTGCCTTGCTTGAGGAAGAGAAGACATTGCCGTTTGGTGCAGTATATGACTACTTCAACCTCAAGAACAATATTCCCGTGGGAGAGGAGTATATATCCGACATCGAGAAATATGAGGTTGATGTTCTCAGCAAACGTGGATAATCTTCATTTATATCAATGGATATTACTTTAGGTTTATTGATAATAGCCATCGGAGCTTTCTGCCAAAGCAGTTGCTATGTTCCAATCAATAAGATAAAGGATTGGAGTTGGGAGAGCTACTGGATTGTGCAGGGAGTCTTCGCATGGCTATTGTTGCCGTTGCTTGGCGCATGGCTTGCAGTGCCTGAGGGACATTCAATATGCGAACTGTTCAATGCCGACAATTCGTTCAACATCATTATGACCATGCTCTTCGGAGTGTTGTGGGGTGTTGGAGGTCTTACTTTTGGACTCTCGATGCGTTATCTTGGTGTGGCTCTTGGACAGAGCATAGCCTTGGGAACGTGTGCAGGACTTGGAACAGTTATGGGTCCAGTGCTTCTCAACATTTTCTTCCCCGAACAGAATGCCCTTGCCTCGCTCACAGCCTCAGTGATTGTTGGTGTGGTTGTTACTCTTTTAGGTATTGCCGTCATAGGTGTTGCTGGTAGTATGAAGGCTTCTTCGCTATCAGAGGAACAGAAAAAAGAAGCTGTCAAGGACTTTAATTTCCCAAAAGGACTTGCCATTGCGCTTCTTGCGGGTTTTATGAGCGGTTGTTTCAACGTGGGTCTGGCTTTTGGAGCCGACATCAACTTTGGTAACCTTACTCCTGATATGTATAAGACACTTCCTGCCACAATGCTTGTCACGATGGGCGGTTTCATCACCAATGCTGTATATTGCTTCTATCAGAATAGCAAGAATGGAACGTGGGGCGACTATCGCAAAGCTTCTGTATGGGGTAACAATGCCCTGTTCTGCCTACTTGCCGGTGCACTGTGGTACAGTCAGTTCTTTGGATTGTCTTTAGGTAAAGGATTCCTTACTGAATCAGCTACGCTTACCACCCTTTCGTTCTGCATACTGATGGCACTCAATGTGGTATTCTCAAATATCTGGGGTATAATCCTCAAGGAGTGGAAGGGCTGTTCGTCGAAGACAATAGCTGTGCTTGTCGTTGGCATCGTCATATTGATTATTTCAAGTTTTTTGCCTCAATTGATTTAGTTAATAATATAAAGAATTATGAAGAGATTTGCATTTAAGATGTATCTTAAGAATGGTTGTGAAGAGGAATACGCCAAGCGCCATGCAGCCATCTGGCCCGAACTTGTAAAGATGATAAAGGACCAGGGAGTGAGTGACTATAGTATCTTCTGGGACAAGGATACCAATCTTCTATTTGCAGTACAGAAGTGCGATAAGGATACCAACAGTCAGGACACTTCCAATGTTGACCCCATAACTCAGAAATGGTGGGACATGATGGCTGATATCATGGAGGTTAATCCCGACAACTCTCCAGTCAGTATCCCTTTGCAGGAACTGTTTCACCTCGACTGATTAGCACGTTGCATACAATTAAAACGGCCGGATATCTCACGATTTCCGACCGTTTTCTGTTTTTAAGTAAATTTGTTTAAAATATATGATTTAAATGAGAATCTTACCTTGGTAGATTAAATGCCCTGGTCATCTCTGCCATTTCCTCCTGACTCATGCCGTCTGGTTCAAATCCCATGCACTTGGCATTGATGTATATCTTGGCACTCTTTGACAGAACGTCGATCTGGTCGAAGGCGTCCATCACGTCAAGTCCCTTGGCAAATACTCCATGCTTCTCCCACATCACCACGTCGTAGTCCTCAAGCTCCTTGAGCGTGCCTTCTGCAAGTTCAAGACTTCCGGGCAGGGTGTAGGGAACAATACCAAGACCTAATGGGCAGAAAGCCTTTGTTTCGGGAATCATGCTCCACAACAGATTGCTCAATACGTCCTTACCCATAAACTTCTTGCAATGGCTCATCGAGATAAGTTCGATGGGGTGGGTATGTACGGTGGCGTTGTATGCCATGCCTTTCTCTATCATCCTGGCATGCACACTAAGATGACTGGGTAGTTCGGAAGTAGGCATAACAACATTATCAGCGATTATGACGTAGCTGGCACAGTCGTCCAGAATGCGTATTATCGAACCATTGTCCATAGGCCATCTTGCAAGGTCGCGCATGCGTTTGCCCGTACCCTTACAATAAAAATACTGACCTTTGAGGGATGGCAATGTAGTGCCTATCTGTATTACATCACTGATAGGGGGCAAATTTCTTATTTCATCGTCTATCATCTTGGTGACATTCACTGTGATGTTTCCGCCGTTACGTTCAGCCCATCCGTTCTGCCAGAGATAACCTGCCACCTCTGCAATTTTTTCGACCTCCCTTTTGAGGGCAGGGCGACCTTCGAGTACACTTTTCATAATGTATTGTTTAAGTTAAAAACTATTGTTTGTTTCATTTTTTACGTTGCAAAATTACTATTTCCCAATAATCTCCGACCTACTGTTTTGATATAAATACATTGACTTTTGATATATAACGAAATCCTTAACAATAGTTTTCACTCTTTGATATTTATTTGTGAAATAAATACCGTTTCTAAGCCGATTATTTGTAATTTTGCAGCAGTAAAACAAGCTAAAAATACATATATGAGACGATTTATTACATTTTTACTTGCAATGGCGGTTTGCTCTGCATGGGCGAAAAGTATCCTTCCCTCTCCTTCGCGCGAGGCAAAACCAGGACTGCGTTGGTGGTGGCTTGGATCGGCTGTCGATAAGTCCAACCTTACTTGGTGCTTGAGTGAGTATGCCAAGGCTGGTGTGGGTGCAGTGGAAATAACCCCCATCTATGGAGTACAGGGAAATGATTCCAACGATATCAGCTATCTGTCTCCACGCTGGATGGAGATGTTGCGCCATGTGGAGTCGGAGGGTGAACGATTGGGTATTGAGACAGACATGGCAACGGGTACAGGATGGCCTTTCGGAGGTCCGTGGGTTCCCATTGAACAGGCCGCTTGCAAAGCTATCGTGGTTGACACTCTTGTCGGAACCATGATAAAGCCTGAATCTATAGACTTTGATATTCCATCAAAGGAAAGAAAATATGCCAAACTTAAATTGGTAAGGGCATATCCTAAAGACGGGGGTATGCAAAGGGTGATAGCCTTGTATGAGAGTCGTACCCGACAGATGGTAAAACGTGCAGCACCTGGAGGCGAGGGATATGTAATCGACCATTTCGATTCCACTGCTGTAGCTAACTATCTCCAACATATTGGTAAGGCTTTTCAGGTGACTGGAACTCCATTCCCCCATACTTTCTTTAATGACAGTTATGAGGTGTATGGAGCCAACTGGACTCCTACGCTTTTCGATGAATTTGCAAATCGTCGTGGATATAGATTAGAAGATAAGTTCGAGCAGTTTGTGGATGGCGACCCTCAAGTTGTGAGTGATTATCGAGAGACGCTTGCTGACATGCTTCTGCAGAATTTCACCAATCAATGGACTTCATGGGCACATAGTCATGGAGCCATAACCCGCAATCAGGCCCATGGTTCGCCTGCAAATCTCATCGATTGCTATGCCGCTGTAGATATTCCGGAAATTGAGGGATTCGGGCTTACGGATTTCGGTATTCGCGGACTTCGTAAGGACGATGGTTTCACTCGTCCTAACTTCAGCGACCTTAGTATGCTGAAATATGCTCCTTCCGCAGCACATGTAACAGGTAAGAAATACACGTCGAGCGAGACCTTCACATGGCTTACTGAGCATTTCCGTACGTCATTGAGTCAGATGAAACCTGATCTCGACCTCATGTTCTGTGCCGGAGTCAATCACATGTTCTTCCATGGTACTGCCTATTCTCCCAAGGATGACCCTTGGCCAGGATGGAGGTTCTATGCATCGGTGGATATGAGCCCCAATAATAGTATATGGCGCGACGCCCCTTCGCTGATGTCATATATAACACGTTGTCAGACCTATTTGCAGTGGGGAAATCCCGACAATGACTTCCTTGTTTATCTGCCAGTGAGAGACATGTGGCGCAACAATACAAAGAATTGGTTGATGATGTTCGACATCCATTCGATGGACAAAAAAGCTCCCGATTTCATTCGCACCATCCTCGACATAGATAAGGCAGGATTCGACTGTGATTATATCAGTGACAATCTTCTACTTACAACATCGATTAAGAATGGGGTGCTCACTACTTTGGCAGGAACAACCTATAAGGGAGTAATTATTCCTGAGGGATGTGTTATGCCCAAGGAGGTGGCCAATCATGTTGAGGCTTTGAAAGGCAAGGGTGCCAATATTATATACGGACACGACATTGCTGCAATGCAGAAGGCTGCTAAACCCGAGATGATGAAGAGTATGCTTGGATTGAAAATAATACGTCGAAGCAATAACTATGGACATCATTATTTTATAGCTAACCTTTCTGATAGAGACATCCGTGACTCTGTGCCACTCGCTGTCAGTGAAAAATACGGACTGTGGTATGACCCTATGACAGATTCATACACAAAGGCCCGGCTTACTGGTAATGAACTTTTTGTAAATCTCAAAAGTGGTGAAAGCCGCATACTTGTTTGTTCCGACAACGAGGATATTTATCCAGAAGGTGTGGTTGAGGAGAATATCTCTGATGTATTAGAGGAGATTGATCTCACTGCAAACAAATGGACACTATCTTTTATAGACGAGCAACCAAAGGTAGGAACCACTTATAAATTGGATAGTCTGCAAACATGGGAGACACTTGGAGACAGTGCAGCCGTGACGATGGGCACAGGAGTGTATGAGACCATTGTGAAACTCTCACGTGATGCTGCTTGCGGAAATTGGAGCATCGACCTCGGTGATGTCCGCGAAAGTGCTCGCGTTTATATTAATAATGTATATGTTGGATGTGCTTGGGCAGTACCGTTTGTGCTCGACTGTAAGAACGCATTAAAGAAGGGCAAGAACATAATTCGAATAGAGGTGACCAACCTTCCCGCCAATCGTATTGCCGACCTCGACCGCAAGGGGGTGAAATGGCGTAAGATGAAGGAAATCAATGTTGTAGATATCAATTATAAACGTACGACGTATGAGAATTGGAAACCAGTGCCAAGCGGAATTTCGAAAGTGAGATTAGTAAAGAATTAAGAGTTTAAGAATTTATATATATGAAAACGACAATTATTGCCTGCGTAATGGCATTGTGTGCCGCATTTATCCCTGCTGATGCGGGAGCGCAGAAAACAGAGAAACAAAAGGAGATAATAGATGTGGTGCATCGCACCAACGATTATTTCATGCAGAAGTACAGTGACCCGACCAAAGACACATTTGTCAAAAAACTCAGAACGAGTAACTTGTGGACAAGGGCGGTGTATTACGAGGGATTGATGGCCCTTTATGACATCGATCCACAACAACGCTATATCGACTATACCGACCGTTGGGCCGACTATCACAAATGGACTGCACGAGGAAGTGTCAACGATATGGATGCTGATAATCAGTGCTGTCAGCAAACCTACATCGACCGCCATGTGCAGAGTGGAATGAAAAAAGACATGAGTAAGGTGAAGGAAAATCTCGACCATCAGATAGCAACGGGCAAATATAGCTATTGGACTTGGATCGACGCTATACAGATGGCAATGCCTGTATATGCTAAATATTCAAAGCTCACAGGTGAGCGCAAGTATCTCGACTATGCCATGAATTCATATAAATGGAGTCGCGATACCCTTGCCGGCGGCCTATTCAATAAGAAGGAGGGACTTTGGTGGAGAGACAAGGATTATGTGCCACCTTACAAGGAAAAGGATGGCAAGAATTGTTATTGGAGTCGTGGTAATGGTTGGGTATATGCTGCCCTAGTAAGGGTGATGGAGACTCTTCCCCAAACCGATCCTCATTATCAGTATCTCAAGGAGGATTTTATAAAGATGAGCAAAGCTCTGCTCAAGTGTCAGCGTAAGGATGGTTTTTGGAATGTCAGTCTCGTTTCTCCCGTCACCTTTGGCGGTCTGGAGATGACAGGTACTGCGCTTTTCCTTTATGGTATGGCTTGGGGTGTACGTCAGGGCATACTGCCCATGAAAACCTACACTAAGTCTATGGACAAGGCATGGACAGCTATTGCCTCATGTGTGCATGACAATGGTTTCATTGGCTACAATCAGGGTACTGGTAAAGACCCATCGGCAGGACAGCCCGTAACATTCACTTCTGTGCCCGATTTTGAAGATTATGGTACAGGATGTTTTATCCTGGGTGCAGTGGAATATTATCGTCTTCTCTCCAAAGATGAGAGTTGGCCCGATGGTACGTCTATGTCTCCGTGGTTCCAGAATGTCTCCAAGGTTGACGTAGCATCGTTAGGCAAGCGTTATGTCGTAACCGAATATGGTGTGAAAGCTGACAGTACACTTGTTCAGACAGCAGCATTGCAGGGTGTTATTGATCGTGCAGCAAATGATGGCGGTGGGGTGATTGTCATTCCCCAAGGCACATTCCTCAGTGGTGCCCTCTTCTTCCGTCAAGGCACTCATCTTTATATTGAAGAGGGAGGCAAGTTGAAGGGAAGTGAGTATATTGCCGATTTTCCTATACTTGAAACACGTATAGAGGGACAGACATGCAAGTATTTTGCCGCTCTCGTCAATGCTGACTCTCTCGATGGCTTCACTATTGCTGGCAAAGGCACTATCGATGGCAATGGGCATCACTATTGGGAGGAGTTCTGGATAAGGCGCAAGTGGAATCCACAGTGCACCAACAAGGATGAACAGCGTCCGAGGTTAGTATATATATCCAACTCTCATAATGTCACTGTCCAAGATGTTCGTCTTATCAACAGCCCTTTCTGGACCAATCATCTTTATAACTCTGATCATGTGCGTTATCTCGATTGCTACATCTATTCACCTACTAAGGGATTGAAGGCTCCGAGCAGTGATGCCATTGACATAGACGTGTGTCATGATGTCATTATCGATGGATGCTACATGTCTGTAAATGATGATGCTGTTGCAATCAAGGGTGGCAAGGGTACATGGGCGGACAAGGCTCCCGAAAATGGTCCTAATTTTAATATCCTCATCCAGAACTGCAAGTATGGTGTGGTGCATGGATGTCTCACTCTTGGAAGTGAAAGCGTATATGACCGTAATATTGTGTTGCGCAATATTGAGGTGGATAATGCTAACCGAGTGCTATGGCTCAAGATGCGTCCGGACACACCTCAGCATTATGAATATGTGACGGTGGATAATATCTCAGGTACTACTGGCAGTTTCCTTGTAGTTCGTCCCTGGACACAGTTCTTCAATCCTGAGGATCGCGCTGATATGCCCAAAAGTAGATGCAACAATATCGTGATGACCAATATCCAGATGGAGTGTCGCAACTTCTTTGATGTTGGCACGAGTGATAAATACCTTCTCCGTGATTTCACATTCAAGAATATTAATGTGAAAGACGAGAAAAAGGCATTCGACAAGACCATGATAGAAAACACGATTGTCGAAAATGTTACTATTATGTAGTTATAGAAAACACGGATTACCTAGGATAAAACCCAGGTAATCCGTGTTTCGATAATCAACATTTGCCAACTGACACTAAGCTATTGTCAGTGAGATTCCCTTGATTTTCCCCACTTTTCCAGTTTCTTGTATTCCTTTTTTGTCAGGCGCATAAATGATCCGTGTTGGGGGCCATTTACCCCCTTTATGTCTGTTGGGTTGTTGAAGTTGCGCATATACTTGTCGGCACGACAAATACGATAATGCTTTGGGTTGGATGAATACTCTATGTAGCCGATGTGCCAAGAGTCATCACCAGCAAGCTGGAAAGCTGATACACCCTCACATTTCTTATTGCCCTCAAAGTCGATATAATCTTCATCGTCAGGCAAACTCCATGGACCTGTTAGCGAAGGCGCTGTAGATGTGAATAACCCAGGTTTGCCGCCTTCCTTCTTAATCATCATATGATAGAGTCCATCGGCAGGCAGATAATTGATGTCGGCATCTATAGTGGCATATCCCCAATCGAAGAGTAGGCGGGGTTTTGTAAGTCGTGTAAATGATTCGTCTGCATATGAGTAATACATTCTGTCGTATGCCTCCTCATCTCTGTTCCATAATGAGTAATATATGAAATACCCGCCTTTCTTGCCGTCACTCCATTGATAGTTGGGATCCCAAAATATTTGTGGGGCCCATACTCTATTTATCTTGCTCCAGTCCTTATATACATCCGGTGATTCGGGGTCGCAGAAAATGCTACTTCCTTTGCGGAAGTCGAATGTCACCGATTTCCAATTGATGAGGTCGTCCGACCTCAACAAGTCGATACCGTAATTGTCCCATTTCTTGCTTTTCCTCACACACATGTCGGTGGTAACCATCAGATAGCCCTTGCAGTCGTGAGTGCGGCAGATGTAAGCATCTCTTGTTCCACCTTCTATTCGCGCATGCTCATAAGGTGAAAAGATGCTGTCGCCGTTTATGATATCTTGATAATTCAGACCGTCGCGACTGATGGCGTATGCAGTCCATTCTCCACGACCACTCATGTGGCAGTAAAGATAACCATAGTCACCCTTTTGAGGGTTTTGTGCTTTTGTCTCTGTTGGTTTTATGGCTATACAAAATGCCATCACACAAAAGGTAATAATCTTTCTCATGATGTTAGTTCTTTATTTTGCTTATATTATCTTCCCAACCATGCTTCGGGATTGAGTTTGGCTCTTTCCTTGCGCAATTGGAACTGGAGGATGTTGTCTTGTCCCACAGAGCCCAAGACCTGACGGGCGCTTACCTTCTGACCACGATGAACACTCACCGACGAGAGGTTGCAATATACAGAGATATAACTGCCATGGCGTACCATTACTCCAGTGACTCCTCCCATACTGAATACTGCACTCACTTCACCATCGAATATGCTGCGCGCTTTGGCTCCTGCAGAACCGAGTATGTTGATTCCTTTGTTGTCAAGGCGCACATTGTTTAGTCCTTCAACATTGTATTGACCGAAATGACTCACTATTCGGTATCCGCCTGTGATAGGCATAGGAAGACGCCCACGGTTATTCTCAAAACTACCACTTATGCGGCGATCCTCAGAGTCGAGGTCGTATATGAGTGGTTTTGCTTGTTCCTTCTTGGCAACTTCCACCTCTCGTTCCAGTTTCTTGGCTTCTGCGATTGCCTTGCGTTCTTCCTCATTGCGTTGCTCTTCAGCTTTGCGCTTTGCAGCCTCTGCCTCCTTTTGCTTGCGAGCCAATTCTGCCTGCTTGCGTGCCAGCTCTTCAGCCTTGCGCTTGCGTTCTGCCTCGGCCCTTTTTGCCTCTTCGGCAGCCTTGCGCTTTGCCTCGGCGATGGCTCTCTGTCGCGCTTTCTCCACCTCAATGGCTACAAGGCGGTCAATCTGTGCATTTATTGCTGCGTCGCGCTTCTGTTGTTGGGCAATGATGCCTTGTATTGTTTTCTGCTGTTTCTGAAGAGAGTTTACAACATTCTGCTGTTCCACTTGCTTACCTTCGAGCGAGCGGCGCTCCTCCTCACCTTTATACAATAGGTTGCTCTTCTGTTTCTTGGTAGCAGTGAGCTGTTGGTGCTTTTCCGTCACCTCAGCCTGCTTGTTCTTTACCTCTTCGCCCTGTGCACGTTGGTATGACGCATATTCGCGCATAAAGCGCATACGTCGGTACATCTGTGAAAAATTCTTTGCAGAGAAGATAAACATCAGTTGGCTTTGTATGGAGCGGTTACGATGCATATATCTCATCGACTTGACGTATTTCTGTTTTCGGTCGTTGAGTTCTTTACCAAGCACGTCAAGTTGACTATTGAGTTTTGTGATATTGCCGTCGAGATGAGTGATGTCACGTCGGATAGTGTCGATGGTGCGGCGCTTGTCGGCAATCTCAGAGTTGATTACCATAAGATTTTTCAGTCTTTCCTTCACGTCGCGCTCGTTCTTGCGCAGTTTCTGCTGTTGGGCGACAATCTGTTTTTTTATTTGGGCACGCTCGTTTTTGAGACCCTTGATAGAGGGAGTCTCATAATCGGCTGTTTTTTTATTTTTTTTTGTGGATGTCTGCCTTTTCTTCTTGGCAGTAGTCGAAGATGACGCTTTCTTGCGCGCCGACTTCCTCGTTTGTGAGGAGGAAGTCAGCGTGAAAGCGAATAATATAAATAATACTAATCTTATTCTTTTCATTTACAGATGGTTAGAGGGCCATAAAGCGGCGAAGAATTTCATCTACGGTCACCTCCTTATATTTTGCCGACACGGGGGTGCGTGTTTCCCAGTCGTCTTCGTTACCAATATAGTTTAGTGTCATATTTATCTTCACCTCCGATTTAGGTGTGGAGAATACAACGGCATTGCGCGTGGGGAATTTCTTTGTACCGAGTTCTTTGTAGTCGGTATAGTCCCAGTTGAGTTGGCTCTTGCCGCGATATTTGTCGTTGTATGCGATATTAGCCATGTGGATCAGACCTCCTACGTTCTCAGCCAACCATCTATACGACAGTTTGTCCTTCTCCATTGATATGATGACATCTCCTGCCTCCTCTGAAGTATTAAACTTGTTCATGAGTTCGGGTGTCATCTCTTTCTCACCAGGCTGGAAGAGTTCATTCCAGAATAGTGCCTGAAGGGTGAAGAAGTTGATACCGCTCTGACGCAGGAAGTCGAGTTGTTCGTATTGGGCTTTCAAGTACTGCTTGTTGATGCGGTCCATAATGAGCACGTAGTCTTGTGTGAACTCAAGTCGGGCAGCCTCAACAAATCCGAATGCCATAAGCTGAAGGCGGATAACGTCGTTGCGTTTCATCTTCAGATTGCCAGTGAGGGTCATGTCCTGAGACCCCACTTGCACTTGAAACTTCACCCTCGACGTGATGAATTTGGCAGTTTGTTGGTTTTCCAATACTTTGTTTAGTGTTTCTTGCAATTCCATACTGCGTGGTGCCATAGGAGTTACTGTTGTAACGCTCTTGGATGATTTACACGAAGCTAAAAAAGCCAATGGTAACGCGATGAGTGCGACCTTTAATAAACTGATGGTTTTCATTTTGTTTTTGTTTTTTATGTTGAATTCCTATTTTTTATTATCTCTTATGTATTTTCTCTGGCGTGTCTTGCGTGCAAGCAGTTCGTTGTCGGGTGATTTTTTCAGAGCCGCCGTCCACAGTTCCACCGCCTTGTCAATATCTCCGCATTTGGCATAAATATCACCGGCATGCTCCACGATCACCGCCGAGGAGTCGGAGTCACATTGCAGTGTTTGATTTATGTATATCTTAGCCTCGGCATATCTTTCCTGACGGAATAGTATCCATGCGTATGTATCGAGGTATGTTGCGTTCTGTGGTTCGGCTTTGATGGTCTTATAACTCATCTCCTCGGCTTTGATGAGATTACCTCCCGATTCGCTCAGATAGTAGGCGTAGTTGTTCAGGCACATGAGGTTGTCTGGTTTCCATTGCAGACATGAGTCGTATGCCGCAAATGCCTGTTGTTTCTCTCCCTTCTCGTGTAGCAGGTCGCCCATGATGGAATAGAAGTCGGACACGATGTCTGGCGAACTCTGTTCGTTGATGACACTTATTCCGTTCTTGAATGTGTCGAGTGCTTCTTCTGTTTTGTCCTGCTGAGAGAGTGCCACTCCTTGATAGTAGTAGAATGCCATTTCGTCGGGGTTGTATTGTCGTGCTGCCGAGCATAGTGTCACTACCCGTCCGAAGTCTTTCTTCTCCCATGCGTCGGCTATCAGTTGAAGTCGAGCCGCTGCATTGTCGGGGGCTTTCTTCAGTACGTCTTCCAACACCCGGTTGATATCTGCCTTAGGCATTTTCTTCAGTTCCATATATGAGGCATAAAGCAAACCGATACTGGGGTCGGAATCCTTGGTGTTTATTGTCCGTTCAAATAGGCGGATAATCTTGGTGGAATCAGAACCGCCATTTTCGTTGTCCATCACTTCCTGTCGCAGCAGATATATTTTCTCGTCAGTGTTAGCATTGCTTGCCGTGAGAATATTCACTGTCATCGAGTCGGCTGCCACCATGTTGCCTTGCCCCTTAAAGTAGGTGCGCATCGAGAAAAGCACTTTACTGTTTCCTGGTTCTTCTCTTAATATGCCCCGATATATGTCTATGGCCTTTTTCTCGTTGTTGTTCATAAGGAGCATATCAGCATAAGCGCTCCGATAGTTGAGGTCGTTGGGATATTGGTCGGCCAGTTTCTTCATTTCTGCGATAGCTGCCTTACCATTACCCATTTTTTGATAGAACTCTGCTTTTGCATAGGATATCCGTTCGCTCATTCCGTCGAGTTGTTCCATACGGTCGAGAGTTGCGATAGCCTTGGGATATTGGCTTTCATCGTTGCTGTATAATTCGACAAGCATTCCGAGTATGTCCTCGCGGTCGGGTTCTGCTTTCGACAGTTGCTCAAATGTCTCAGTAGCCGACTTCAAGTCTTGGCTTTGTAGATACATTTGTGCTAACGTTTCCAGATAGTTTACGTTGTCGGGCTCCAGCTGTGATGCTTTTTTGAATGCCGCAAGTGCCTTGTTGTTATCCTTCATCCTAAGATAGTAATGGGCAAGGTAGTAGTAGGTCTCCGAGGCGTCGGGACGTATGTCGAGGCATCGTCGTAGCATCTCGAAGGCAGCGGCATCGTTGCCCTTTTCTCTCTCGATGATGGCTTCGAGAAAGAGGCGGTCGTAACGTTGGGAGTCATCCGTCTCCTGTGCGTTACCCATAATCTGCGAGGATAATAAAATCCCCAATATGAATACCTTGATTTTCAAGAACTTTATTCTTTAATTTTTTGAATTGTCCTCAAAGGAACTTTAATTATATAATTCTTTAATTTCGTGATTTCTTAAATCACGATACCCCTGTGTGTCCGTATCCGCCTTCGCCTCGCTCGGTCTCGTCGAGTTCGTCAACGACAATGAATTCGCCTTGCTCATGGCGTGCAATAACCATCTGTGCAATGCGCTCTCCGTCATTAACGGTGAAGTCTTCGCTTGAAAGATTCACGAGCAGAACCATTATCTCTCCACGATAGTCGGCATCCACCGTTCCTGGAGTATTGAGCACTGTGATGCCATGCTTAAGGGCAAGACCGCTACGCGGACGTACTTGAGCCTCGTAGCCCACTGGCAGTGCAATATGCAGCCCAGTGCCGATAAGTTTGCGCTCCATTGGTTTGATAACTACAGGAGTGTCGAGGTTGGCCCGTAAGTCCATACCTGCGCTTTGAGGGGTGGCATAAGCAGGTAATTGCTGATGCCCCTTGTTTATCACTTTTATATGTAACATTTCAACTTTCAACTTTAATTCTTCAAATTTTTCTGCAAAAATAGAAAAATAAATTGATAAATTGGTTTTTTCTTTATAAAATATGCCCTTTTTATATTATTTTTATGATAATATTGACGTTTTTGGGAGAAAAACGAGTAATTTTGCACAAAAAATAAGAATATGAACTGGCAACAACTTATAACCAACAAGCGACTCGGTCAGGAAGACCATCACCCCGAGCGGCATGACGATCGCACTGAATTCAAGCGCGACTACGACCGACTGATTTTCTCGGCTCCATTCCGACGCATGCAGAACAAAACCCAGGTGTTTCCTCTTCCTGGAAGTGTTTTTGTGCATAACCGTCTCACTCATTGTCTAGAGGTGGCTTCGGTGGGAATGTCGCTTGGCAACGACGTGTCGAGGGCATTATTGCGCGAACGCTATCCCGAACTACGCAATACCCTCTTTGAGGAATTGGGACAGATAGTATCTGCAGCATGCCTTGCCCACGATATGGGCAATCCTCCTTTTGGACATTCCGGCGAGAAGGCAATACAGACATTTTTCACCGAGGGAAAGGGTTTGGCTTTGCGCGAGAGAGTGTCGCCACGGTTCTGGGACGACATTACTCACTTTGAGGGAAATGCCAATGCCTTCCGCATCTTGTCACATCAATTTAAGGGTCGAAGGAAAGGTGGTTTTGTAATGACTTATTCAATGCTTGCCTCTATAGTGAAATACCCTTGGGCTGCCTCTTGCGCCGGTAAAAAAGGCAAGTTCGGATTCTTCGCTTCTGAGGAGAGCTTTTTTCAGCGTATAGCAGAAGAACAGGGACTTATACGCCTTTCAGCCGAGGGAGAACCTCTCAAATATGCCCGCCATCCGTTAGTGTATCTTGTAGAGGCTGCCGATGATATATGTTATGAGATTATGGACATTGAGGATTCTCATAAGTTAAAGATTTTATCATTTGACGAGACTGCTGATTTACTGCTTGCCTTTTTCGATGAAGAGATGCAAAACAACATACGTAAGCGAATCATCGATGAGGGTATGACCGATAAGAATGAGATGATTGTATATATGCGCGCTTGTGTCATCGGTAAGTTGGAGAACGAGTGTGTAAAGGCCTTCATCGACAATGAGGAACTTATCCTCAAAGGAATATTCCAGGGGTCGCTTATTCAGCATATCAGTGATCGACAAAGAAAGGCCTACCAGCATTGCTGCGATGTGTCGATGGAGAAGATATACCGTAGCAAACCGGTGCTCGACGTGGAATTGGCGGGTTATAAGATTATGGAGACACTGATGGACCAGATGACCGAGGCAGTACTTCATCCCAGCAGATATTACTCGCAGCAACTGATATGTAGAGTGAGCAGTCAATACGATATTCATGCCGCTGACCTTGAGTCGCGCATCATGGCGGTGCTCGACTATATCAGCGGCATGACCGATGTATATGCCCTAGATGTTTATCAGAAGATCAACGGCATCTCACTACCTATTGTTTAGAAACTCAGAAGCCACGACTTCAGTTCCTGCAGCATTTCTGCATGGTAGGCGAAACTACTGCGCATTCCCCATCCGTGACCTCCCGAAGGATAGATATGCAGCGATGCAGGAACATCGTGACGATAGCACTCGAAATAGTAGTTGGTGCCGTTGGCAGGCAGCACTGCGGTGTCGTCATCGCTTAGGGTGATGAATGCGCGAGGAGTCACTCTCGTCACTTGTTGGTCGCTACTGAATTCACGCTCGCTCTTCTTCTTCACGTCCTTGCCGAGAAAATTGTCGTGCGAACCTTTATGTGTGAAACTTGGGTCCATCGTTATGACCGGATAAAAGAGTATCTGGAAGTTGGGTGCTGCCTCGCCCCTCGATCTCGTGGCAATGGTGGATGCAAGGTGTCCGCCTGCAGATGAACCCATAATACCTATGTCGTCAGGGTTTATCTTCCACGACGATGCGTTGCGGCGCAACATCTTCACAGCTTCCTCAGCATCTTCCACAGGCACTTGCCAACAGCCGTGAGGCATACGGTATTTCAGTACCATTACGGCTATTCCCATATTATTAAAGAATGGTGCCCAGTCATGTCCTTCGTGGTTCATGGCAAGATGCGAATAACCGCCACCAGGACAGATGACAATCGCTCTGCCGGTAGCTTTCTCTGTCTTAGGCAGATAAAGCCATACGCGGGCTGTGTCTTTCGGGTTTTCACTTGCCGTGGGGCAACCATTAGGCCATAGGTCAAATACTTTCGGCTTTTGTGCCGAGGCAGTTAGGATAGATGTCGCTGCAATGATGAGTGACATAAGAAATCTTGATTTACTCATTGTTTTTTATATGATAATGTTATTTTTTGTTCAATTATTAGTCTTTTTCGACAAATCATTTGCAAAGATAAGGATTTTTTTGTAATATTGCACCCAAAAAACCAAAGAAGATAATATGAATAAACGATTTTTAATGTTTGCAGCCGCTGCTTCAATATTTTTTGGCAGTAGTGCGAAGGTAAAGCTGCCACATCTCATCAGTGACGGCATGGTGATTCAACAACAGAGCGACGTGCGCTTTTGGGGATGGGACAAACCTGGAAAGAAGGTAAAGGTGACGACCTCGTGGTCGGCTGACATTTATGAGGCAAAGACCGACAAACAAGGAAAATGGATTGTCAGCGTGAAGTCGCCGGAGGCTTCGTTCACACCGCTTTCAGTTACATTCGACGATGGTGAACCTGTGACAGTGAGCAATATCCTCGCTGGAGAGGTGTGGGTGTGTGCTGGACAGAGTAATATGGAAATGCCTGTGAAGGGCTTTGGTCAATGCCCTGTTGTCAATTATAATCTTGAGGTGCTTGATGCCGCCGATGGTGTGCGCTCCGCCAAGATACCGAGCAGGATGAGTACCAAGCCGCTCGACGATGCCGACACATCGTGGCGTATCAGTTCGCCGCAGACAGTGAGTGAATTTTCTGCATCAGGATATTTCTTTGCCAAACTTGTGCGCAAGGTGCTTAATGTGCCAGTAGGACTTATCGAGGCAAACAAGGGCGGTTCGCGTGTGGAGAGTTGGCTTGACGAGGACAACCTGACCAAATATACTAAGGAGAATCTTGATTCCACAACGATGAAGGATCGCTTCGAGTGGGATTTCCATTATCCTCTTCTTTGGGGCAACGCCACTTTCCATCCCATTCTCAACTACACTGTAAAGGGTATCCTTTATTATCAGGGCTGTTCGAATGTGGGCGACCCTGCCGGACAATACACCGAGCGTCTGAAAATGCTCGTTGAGCAGTGGCGTCGCGACTTTAAGGAAGGTGATATCCCATTCTATTTCGTACAGATAGCTCCCTATGTATATGGCGACGGAGAGAATGGCACATCTGGAGCAAAGTTGCGCGAGCAGCAGTTTAATGCCACAAAAGTGATTCCCAATAGTGCCATGGTGTGCACCAACGACCTTGTCTTCCCTTATGAGAAGGGACAAATCCATCCGGCACAGAAGCGTCAGGTGGGAGAGCGTCTCGCATTCCTTGCACTCAACAAGACCTATGGTTATAAGACCGTCATCTGCGACAACATGACCTATCGAGACATGATCATCCAGGATGGTACTGCATACCTCTCATTCGACAATATGTCGGAGGGCTACAATCGCTGGGAAGATATTCAGGGCTTTGAGGTGGCTGGTGAAGACCGAGTATTCCACAAGGCTACTGCAGTGAAGTTCTGGGCTCCTGGCAATGACCCGCGTAACGAGCGTATTGCTGTATCGTCGCCCGAAGTAAAGAAACCGGTGGCTGTGCGTTATTGCTTCAAGAACTTCGAGATAGGCAACTTCGGCAATCAGGGCGGTCTGCCCCTCGTGCCTTTCCGTACTGACAACTGGGATTAATTTAATAATTGAACACAGAGACACTGAGATACAGAGTTTTCTATTTATTCCCATAAGTCAACTCTGTGACTCTGTGTCTTTGTGTTATAAAAATAGATAAAAGATGAATTTTGATGATGTTTTTCAGTTTTGTCCGAAGTGCGGAAGTAAGCATTTTGACAAGAACAACGAGAAAAGCCGCAAGTGTGACAACTGTGGATTTGTGTACTACATGAATCCCAGTTCTGCCACTGCGGCATTTATTATTAACGAGAAAGGCGAACTGCTTGTCTGTCGTCGTGGCAAAGAACCTGCAAAGGGAACACTCGACCTTCCAGGTGGATTTGTTGATTTCAACGAGACGGCAGAGGAGGGGGTTGTTCGTGAGATTCAGGAAGAAACAGGACTCAAGGTAAGTGATTGTCGTTATCTGTTTTCTGTACCTAATATATATAGGTATAGCGGTCTCGATATCCCTACACTCGATATGTTCTATGAGTGCAGGGTGCCCGATGGTGTGGAGGTTAAGGCAGCTGATGATGCTGCCGAATGTTTTTGGGTTCCAGCAGTGGATGTACATCCCGAATTATTCGGACTTCGCTCGATAAGACACGCCCTCAATCTGTACTACAACAAATAAAAAGAAAAGGGCTGCGTTCGGTTTTCGCAGCCATTTTTCATTTCTTTAGTTCTTCCGTAAGTACGCTCTCTAGTTTTTCGGCGGAAAGGCGTAGTTGGAATTGTCCTTTGATAGCTATTGTGATGCCGCCGGTCTCCTCCGACACTACAATCACCACAGCATCGCTTGTTTGCGACATACCCATGGCGGCACGATGGCGCAAACCCAATTCTTTCGGGATATCAAGACTGTGCGACACGGGGAGAATGCATCCCGCTGCCTTGATGCGTTGTCGGGAGATGATCATCGCACCATCATGCAAGGGGGAATTCTTAAAGAAGATGTTCTCAATAAGTCTTTGGTTGATATTGGCGTCTATTTTGTCGCCTGTGTCAGATACATCGTCAAGAGGTGTTGTGCGTTCGATTACGATGAGCGCACCCACCTTTCGCTTGCTCATGTTCATGCATGCAAGTACGATAGGCACTATCATTTCTCTGCTTGCACCATGATTTTCATCTTTTTCCTGTTGGAAGAATTTCAGCAAGAGTCTCATCCTCTGGTGGGCACCGATGTTGTATAGGAACTTGCGTATGTCCTCCTGGAATAGGATGATTAATCCTATGACACCTACACTCACCAACTTGTCCATGATGGAGCCGAGAAGGCGCATCTCAAGTATCTGTGACACAAGAAGCCATAGTATCACAAACATCAGTATTCCGATAAACACGTTCAGCGAACGTGACTCTTTCATCAGGCGATAGATGTAATAGAGCATCAGCGCCACTAGCAGGATGTCTATAATATCCTTTATTCCAAATTCGAAGAACATCTTTACTTATTTGATCTTTTATTTTTTTAATCTTTCAAAGATTGCTACACATTCCGCCGCTTCTTTCACATCATGCACACGCAAGATATTTGCCCCCTTCATCAGCGAGATGGTATGCAGCACTGTTGTGCCGTTGAGTGATGTTGTCGGGTCGCCGCCAATGAGTTTGAAAATCATCGACTTACGTGAAACACCAACAAGCAGGGGCAGACCGAGCACTTTCAATTTGTCCATTTCCTCCATCAGGAGGTAGTTGTCGTCGAGAGTTTTTCCAAAACAGAAACCGGGGTCGAGAATAATGTCCTTCACGCCCAAGTCGCGCAACTGCTGCACCTCATGCGCAAATCCCAGTAGCATTTCCTTTATATTCGGTTTCACCGACATCAAGATATATGGCACTCCAAGCCGCGCTACCATAGTGAAAATCTCTGGATAATCGCCCTGTGTCCATCCCAGAGGTTTGTTTACCACTCCTGTTATACCCCCTTCCGACACATCATTCACTATTGCCGCACCGTATTCCTCTACTGCCATGCGTGCCACATCCGGTCGGAAGGTATCTACCGACACCACCGCATCGGGCTGTTCGCGACGCAGGATGTTCAGACCATAGCGCAACCGTTCCATTTCCTCGGTTTCGCTTACCTCGGGTGCACCCGGACGGGTGGAGAATGCTCCCACGTCGATTATGTCGCCCCCCTCGGCTATTATCTGGTTGCATCTGTCGGCAATCTCCTGTTCGGTTTGCTTCCTGCTCCCCGAAAAAAACGAGTCGGGCGTCACGTTTAATATGCCCATCACTTTTGGGCTGCTCATATCCATAAGTCTTCCGCCCACATTTATAGTATATTCCATTATTTTCTATTTTATTCGGCAAAGATAATTAGTTTTAAGCACAAAAACAAATAAAAGGCAAAAAAAATAGTAATTTATTTCTTTATATGCGAAAAATGACGTACTTTTGCACGTTAATTATAAAATAAAGCTATATGGACATTAAAACTCTATATGAAATATATCGCCAGCATCCGGTGATTACTACCGACAGTCGCGACTGCCCCCAAGGGTCGATCTTCTTAGCCCTTAAGGGTGAGTCATTCGATGGAAATAAGTTTGCAGCCTCGGCCCTCGACAAGGGTTGTGCTTATGCTATTGTGGATGAGGCTGAGTATGCCGATGCCGCTGACAAGAGGTATATCCTCGTTGAGGATTGCCTTGCCACATTCAAGGCCCTCGCTCGCCAGCATCGCCGCCAGTTTAACATTCCCGTTATAGGTATCACTGGCACCAACGGCAAGACAACCACCAAGGAACTTGTTGCAGCAGTACTTGGCGAGAAATATAATGTATTGTTCACCCAGGGCAATTTCAATAATGACGTGGGTGTGCCCAAGACGCTCTTCCGATTGAGACCCGAGCATGAAATTGCCGTGATAGAGATGGGAGCAAGTCATCCTGGCGACATCAAGACACTCGTTGAAACGGTAGAACCGGAATATGGTATTATCACCAATGTCGGTAAGGCTCACCTGCAGGGCTTCGGGTCGTTTGAAGGAGTTGTTCGCACTAAGGGCGAGCTCTATGATTTCCTTCGTAGCAATCCATCCTCTAAGGTGTTTATTGATGCAGGCAACGAGCATCTTATGCGCATCTCCAATGGTCTTCACCTTATTAAATATGGTGTGGGAGAAAATGACGGTCTCAGTGTGAGGGGAGAAGTTGTGGAATGTGCCCCATTCCTCCATTTCCGTTGGACCGACGGCGAGAGTTGGTATGACGTCAACACTCATCTTATCGGTAGCTACAACATCTACAACATGCTTGCCGCTGCCACCATCGGATTGCATTTCGGTATTACCCCTCAGGCTATTTGTCACGCCCTCTCTTCCTATGAGCCCAGCAACAACCGTTCGCAGCTCACCAATACTGCCCATAATCATCTCATTGTGGATGCCTATAATGCCAATCCCACCAGTATGTCGGCTGCATTGCGTAATTTCCGCGACATGCAAGTGAGTCCGAAGATGGCCATCTTGGGCGACATGCGCGAACTGGGTGAGTCGAGTGCCGAGGAACATCAGAAGGTGGTTGACTTTCTCTCTGATGCTCATCTCGACAATACGTGGCTTGTGGGAGAGGCCTTTGGCAAAACCACCACTTCATTGCGTAAGTTTGCCGACATCGATGCTGTAAAGGCAGCAATAGCCGAGGAGCAGCCTCGCGGATATTATATTTTGATAAAAGGCAGCAACGGCATAAAACTCTATCAACTCCCTGAGATACTGTGATATTAAATGAAGAGTGGAGAATGAAGAGTGAAAAAAGCCAAATAATTGCGCTTTTCATGAAACTTTTCGCTAAAAGTTGCACGGATTACGAAAAAAATATGTATCTTTGCACCCGCAAACTGAAAATCGGGATGTAGCGCAGTTGGTAGCGCACTACGTTCGGGACGTAGGGGTCGGGCGTTCGAGTCGCCTCATCCCGACAGTTAAATCAATAAAGAGAAGAAGCTTGACGAATATACGCCAGCTTCTTCTCTTTGCTTTTTTATTAATATAGAAATACATTATTATGCAGGAAATACTATTTTGTAAGGCGGCATGCTATACACTGATTCTCAGTTCAGTGATATGTGGCATTATTAGGTGGTTTCACATGTGCAAGCCATACAACCTCAATCCGTCGTATTTTTATCCATCGCGCAAGTTTGTCACTGTGGCATTTCTTGCTGTAATCTTTTTGGTGCCCTATCTATTTCATTCAGAGAGTAATGACACATGGCTATATACAAAGACCTATTATTTATTCTATCTTCCTGTGTTCGGCACAGTGTCGTTCCGTTCATTCTTTTTCGGTGTAACCAGTAAATGGGTTCGCAATTATCTTCTTCTTCTCATTGTACCAATCCCGCTCTTTATATATTTGTTCGTATTGGCATGTATTGGAGGCAACTATCTTGAGATTTATGGTTTTTGGGATGACATTTTTTACTTTATATTGTCAGTTATACTTGCAGTGAAGTTGTTAACCACCACAATGTGGCTAAACAATAAGATAATGGATTTTGTGCGTGGCGAGTATTCCAACGAAAACGACTTTCCTTTGGGCTTTGCCAAATTTGTTGTTTTCATTCCCTTTGCCGTATGGATATTGTCATTGGTAGTGTTCTTTGTGGATAGTAGAATATTTAATGCATGCTTCTTCCTGTTTATCATGATATTGCAACTTGTCATAACATGTATCATTCTCCATCCACAGCGTCAAGAGTGCGAAGTGATGGAGAAGAATATCGAAAAGAATGCTATAGAGGCTAATAATGTAACTGTCCGCAACAATCCCATACCTGTTGCTGTAAAGGACAATATCGAGCAACAAATAAGGGATGTCGTTGAAGACGAGCAACTCTATCTCAACCCCAAGTTTAATAAGACAGTCCTTGCTGAACGGCTCGCCACCAACCGCACCTACCTGTCTGTGGTATTCCGCGAGCGTTTTGGGTCTTTCTATAGCTATGTCAATACGCTGCGCATATTATATGCCATCAAATATCTTGAGCAACACCCCAAGGCCACACAGGTAGAGGTGGCTATGAATAGCGGGTTTGGCACTACCAAAACCTACAACAAGGTGAAGAAACTATATGAGGCAGGCGAACTCAAATAACAGTATTCTTTCTTCTATAGCGACTGCATGTCATTGAGTTTCTTGTAGTATCCGTCGATGGCAAGCAGTTCGTCGTGCGTGCCTCGCTCTACAATCTCTCCCTCATGGATGACGTATATCTCGTCGGCACACTTGATGGTGCTTAGTCGATGGGCTATAGCCACTGTGGTGCGAGTCTTCATCAGTCGTTCCAGAGCATCCTGCACAAGTCGCTCGCTCTCGGTGTCGAGTGCCGATGTGGCCTCGTCGAGAATGAGAATAGGAGGATTTTTCAGTATGGCGCGCGCAATGCTCACACGCTGTCTCTGTCCGCCCGACAGTCGGCTGCCTCTGTCGCCCACAGGTGTGTCAAACTGTTGTTCCGTTTGCATGATGAAGTCGTAGGCATTGGCTATCTTGGCGGCTTCGGCAATCTGTTCGTCGGTTGCTCCATCCACACCGAAGGCAATGTTGTTGCGGAAGGAGTCGTTGAAGAGAATAGCCTCCTGATTTACATTGCCGATAAGTTGGCGCAGGTCATGGATTCCGAGGTCTTTCACGTTTATTCCATCAATGAGCACCTCTCCTTCCTGCACATCGTAATATCTCGGAATAAGATCCACAAGGGTTGATTTTCCTCCACCGCTCTGTCCCACGAGTGCGATGGTCTTTCCCTTGGGTATGACGAGGTTGATATTTTTGAGTATCCATTTCTTGTCATATCTGAACGACACGTTTCTGAACTCAATCTGATGTTCAAACTTTGCTATATGCGTTGGTGATGATGTTTCAACTATGTCGTTCACCGCATTCAGTATCTTGTCGATACGCTCCATAGATGCCAGACCCTTGGGGATGTTATATCCAGCTTTCGAGAACTCCTTCAGCGGGTTAATGATACTGTAGAGCATCACGAGATAATATATAAAGGTGGGTCCCGAGAGCATAGAGTCGCCCGAAAGGACAAGAATGCCGCCAAACCACAACACGATTACAATCATTACTGTACCGAGGAACTCGCTCATCGGATGTGCCATTTGCTGGCGGGTATTCACCTTCATGATGTCGTTGCGATATGCCGAGTTGATGCGGTCAAAACGGTCGTTCATCTTCTCCTCGGCACAGAAAGCCTTTATGATGCGCAGTCCGCCGAGTGTCTCCTCCACCTGACTCATAGTGTCGCTCCACAGACTCTGCGCCTTGATGGAGTTCTGCTTCAGCTTTCTTCCCACCATACCCATAAACCATCCCATTATGGGCACGAATACAAGTGTGAACAATGTTAGTTGCCACGATATGACGAGCAGTGTTGAGAAATATGCGATGATGAGGATGGGGTTCTTGAACAACATGTCGAGTGACGACATTATTGAATTCTCCACCTCAGCCACATCGCCGCTCATTCGTGCTATGATGTCGCCCTTGCGTTCTTCCGAAAAGAATCCCAATGGCAATGATGTTATCTTGCGGTAGAGTTGGTTGCGTATGTCTCTCACCACTCCCGTTCTGATTGGGATGATAGTAGCCGAGGAGAGGAAATAAGTTCCTGTCTTGAGGAAAGTCATGAAGGCAAGGAATATGCCGATGACGAGTAGGGTGGTGGTGGGACCGATATTCTGTATGAGTTGTCCTACATAGTAGTTGGCATTATTCGAGAATGCCTCCTGCAGATTGTCCCAACTCCATGGCATCAGGCTCTGAGGCACATTATCGCCTCCCGTCTGGAAGAGTATCTGCAGTATGGGAATAATCGCCATAAAGGAGAATATGTTCAGCATAGCCGACAGTATGTTGAATACCACCGACCATACCAGATAGCGCTTGTAGGGAGGTACGAAGCGGCGAAGGACATGGATAAATTCTTTCATAAAACAAATAATTTTATTTTACTTCCTCTCCCATTAGCGTAGCACTTGTGCTGCCTGTAATTCTCACTCTCACTGTCTCGCCGATATGATGGTTGCCCTTATCAAACACCACCATTTTGTTCTGCTCGTTGCGTCCGCAGAGCTGTTCTCGCGAGCGCTTACTGAATCCTTCCACAAGTACGTCAAACTCCTTGCCCTCGTCCTTTTTGTTGGCAATAGCCGACATCTCGGTCTGAAGATGTATCAGTTCATTCAGTCGGCGTATCTTCACATCCTCGGGCACGTCGTCAGGCAGATGCTTCGAGGCGTATGTGCCAGGTCGCTCACTGTATTTGAACATGAAGGCAGAGTCATATCCCACTTCCCTCATCAGCGACAGCGACAACAGGTGATCTTCCTCAGTCTCACTGTGATAACCCACGAAAATATCTGTTGATAATCCACAATCTGGTATGATGCGTCGGATGGCAGCCACACGGTCGAGATACCATTCGCGGGTGTATTTGCGGTTCATAAGTTTCAGTATCCTGTTACTTCCGCTCTGCACCGGCAGATGAATATGCTTGCAAACATTGGGCATCTCTGCAATAACCTTCAGCGTCTCGTCGCTCATGTCCTTGGGATGAGACGTAGTGAATCGTATGCGCATCTCTGGAGCCTCAAGCGCTACAGCGCGCAGAAGGTCAGGAAAACCATTCCTCATACCTAATTGGCTTTCCCTTCGGCCGCCGAACTTCGTTTCCTCATTCCTAATTATATAAGAGTTAACATTCTGTCCCAGCAATGTCACCTCCTTATATCCTCGGTCTCTCAGGTCGCGCACCTCCCTAAGTATGCTCTCGATATCACGGCTTCGTTCCCGTCCTCTTGTATATGGCACGATGCAGTAGTGGCAGAAGTTGTTACATCCGCGCATAATACTCACATATCCGCCTATCTTTGCCCCATGCAGTCGTTGAGGCACTATGTCGCGATAAGTCTCCGATGTCGATAACTCGATATTTATTGCTTTGTGTCCTGTCTCCGCCTGGGCGACGAGGTCGGGCAGCGAGAGATAGGAGTCGGGACCTGCAACGAGGTCAGCATGGTGATTCTGCAGCAGATCTTCCTTAACGCGCTCTGCCATGCATCCCAGCACACCGATAATCATCTTGTGTCCCTTGCGGCGCTCGGCGTCGAGGGTGTCCAGGCGATTGTATATCTTCTGCTCGGCATTGTCGCGCACCGAACATGTGTTGAGGAACACCGCGTCGGCATCCTTAATGTCCTCGCAGGGTTCATATCCTGCCATCTGCATCACCGACGCCACCACTTCTGAGTCGGCAACGTTCATCTGGCATCCGTATGTCTCTATAAATAGTTTCTTCATTATTATTATTTCCTTGATATGGGCTGCAAAGTTACAAATAAAAAATGAAACAACAAAGAAATACGTCGAAAATCATAACAAACAGTTCTTATACCATCATCTTGCTGTATATGAATGTTTATGTTATGACTATCGTCATTTATCAATAAAACCCGTTATGAATTTATAAGGATATAGCTTGTCTTTTTTTAGAATAGGTTGACTCCAAAATTTTAAGAAAAGATGAAATATAAAGAAAGAAATTTTGACATTGCGAGTTATT
>OBLI01000467.1_pt1 | contig 42791 bp, 30 predicted proteins | sample 1519701 | NCBI WGS metagenome assembly OBLI01 (sample SAMEA3663005, study PRJEB22513) | pig gut metagenome | biome: pig gut; feature: pig-associated habitat; material: faeces | place: France | collected 2012
TCGAGTCAAAAAGCAAATTGCCAGACTGTATAATCTCCCTCAACATCAAGTTCTCGAAAGTTGGATAAAGTGTATTGTAATTCTTAGAAACTGTATTGCCCACCACGCACGTGTTTGGAACCGCCGTTTTCCACAAATGCCACAATTATCAATTAGAGCCAGAGGAAAATGGATTGATAGTTCAAATATCCGTCCCAACAAACTATACGCACAGATATGTTGTCTGGCATATCTGTTGGACAGCATATATCCCCAAAATGATTTCAAGACACAGATTAAGAATCTGTTATATGAATATCCAGAGATAAATACCCATCATATGGGTTTCCCAAATGGTTGGGAGCAAGAAATGCTATGGATATAAAAGACTGCTTTGCAGATTACACTCCGATATTATCTGTCCGCTAAGCAGTCTCAATACCTTTATATCATAGATTATTCTATAGGATAAGCCTATTCAGACAAATAAGTATTGTTGTCCGATAAACCTAACGTCACTCGTCCAAAAGTTTAACCCAACAGTAATAAAAGAAACGGGTTTTTATTTAATATTTGTTAATGTTGTGTTGTAAACTGTAGAATTATCCTAATTTCAATTGGTTTATTTGCCAATTATGATTATATTTGCGCCTAAATTAAATTCAACATTAAAAAGTGGCGACAACACTTAAAATACGGTAATATGATTATGACAGACAAAAGTCAACATTCTTTTTTTGAGATTCCGACACAATCGTCAGCTCAGATTATTAGTCGGAATGAGGTCGAAGTAGTAGCTCCTGATGGAGAAGTTTTTACTGTCTTGTGCCAGATAGGTACATATACAAGTAAGGAAACACAAGATTATGAACTTCATTGGTTGGAAGTCTTGTTTGACAAGAACTTTTCCGATGACAAGGAAGAAATGACAAATGCCATTTGGCGAGAATCTATGCAATTTGCCATTGGTGGTGGAATTTTAGGCATCAGTACTGGTACTCGTCACAAGGATCGTGCACGTATCGGTGGACGAATTCGTCAGATACGTGAAGACAGGGGCATGGAAGCCCGCGATTTAGCAAGACTGGCAGGCATAGATGCAGCTAATCTTAGCCGTATAGAGAAAGGAAAGTATTCCGTAGGGCTTGATATACTATCAAAGATTGCAGCCGTTTTAGGAAAGAAAATAGATTTTGTTGACCTTAAATAGACACTGTTATGATTGACATAAACAATTATAAGGTTGAGGTCTCATGTGAATATAAGGGAGAGACCTATTCTGTAAGAGATAATGGTGCCATAATGAGGCATCCTAAAAATGATTGCCGAAGAAGACCTATGGACAACAAATGGACTTTTGGCACAAAGAATGAGAAAAATGGATATATGTTTTTTACCTCAAATATTCGTGTCCATCAAGTTGTAGCGTCCGCATTTTGGGGGCATCAAAAAGCAGAGGGAATGGTAGTTGACCATAAAGATACAAACAGATGTAATAATAGAGCAGAAAACCTTCATTGGGTAACAAAACTTGAAAACGTCTTGAATAATCCAATCACTCGCAGAAGAATAATCAATATATGTGGAAGTATAGATGCATTTCTCGATAATCCAGCCTTGCTACGAGAAAGTACAGTAGACCCTAATTTTACATGGATGCGGACTGTCTCTGAAGCGGAGGCTGCTAAATGCAAGAAGAATTTGGAGAAATGGAGTAAAGAAGACGCAGATTTTGTTAGCACTTCACAAGGTAATGGCATAGGTGAATGGATATTTAAGGATTTACAGTCTGTGAGTGCCCGTCACGATTGGACACAATTGTCTAAACAAATGCCAAGTGCATATGAACAACAGGAAGAAAGAACATTGCCATCGATGGTAGAATCATTAACTTCGAATGCTATGCAAGAAGATTGGAAAACACCAACAGAGTTTCCTTTATGTCCCACAGACATACTCTCATTAGATGCCTATTATTCATCATTGGAAAAAGGAAAAGTATTTTCAAACAACACTTATGGAACAAATTCTATTATTGAATTCGCCATATCAGATGATAGACAACGTCTCTGCATCGCGACACATAATCCAGAAGGATTCAAAGAATGGTATATTACCTATGTATATATTCTGAACAACAAATATATTCACAAAAATGGAGGTTCGTTTTTTGAAGAAAATGGGGCAATGAAGGAAATAACCCTCTTTCAGGGAAAAGAATGGACTGGCGGTGAATGTATAGATGATTACTGCTGAACAGAAAAAAGCAATGTAATAAAAAAGTTTACAATATGAAGAAAATTTTATTGTTTTTAGTGTTGTGCTGCATATCAATAGTTGGTATGGCACAGACGGATGTAACCAAATTCCTGGGCATTCCTGTAGATGGCAACAAGAGTGATATGATGAGAAAACTCAAATCAAAGGGATTCACACAAAGTCCCTATGCTGAGGGCGTACTCACCGGAAAATTTAATGGTATGGATGTAGACGTTCATATTGTTACAAATAAAGATAAAGTATGCCGTATCATGGTTTGTGATGCAAACACAATGGACGAGGCAAGCATCAGAATCCGATTTAATGTTTTATGTGAGCAATTCAAAAACAGTTCAAAGTATTGCAGTTTTTCAGAGGAAGACCCCAAACTCAAAGAGGACGAGAATATATCATACGAAATGACTGTTAACAAAAAGCGTTATCAGGCTATCTTTTACCAAATTCCAGATACTACGGTGGCTAACTACGAAGAAGAAATCCAATCCTTGATTTATTCAAAATATACAAAAGAACAACTGGAAAAACCAACGGAGGAAATTACTAAAGATATTTATGAGATGGCTACCATGTATACTCTCGACAAGGCCGCAAAAAAGCCTGTCTGGTTTATTATTTCTGAGAACTATGGCCAATATTACATAACGATGTTTTACGATAATGAGTACAACAGAGCACATGGAGAGGACTTGTAAGGTTATATCTTTAGTTAAAGCCTAACCCCTTGCCTTGGCTAATTTCCAGTAATCTCTTGTATCACACTGTCCACCATAGACATTTCCTCTTTGGATAATGCGAAATAGCAGTCAATCGTCTGGCGGTTGGCTGCTTTTTTGGTACGCTCTACATGAGCAATCATTAACGGGTGTAAGTCCCGAGGGAGCCCTATTAGTGGGAAGGCTATAGCCAAAGGTAAGGGTACAACCAACAGGTAGAATCTTGTTTCGTACTGATGTGACACCAACCGCCCGGAGGATTCAATTGTTAATGAAATGTATATTTCATGCCATTTGTTTTGATGTGAGACGATTATACATTATATTTGCAGTATTATCGTGTGAAGAATATCATACGTGGCAAAGAATCATCAAAAAAGACAGCACAGAATGAAAGAAAAAGACTCACGGCAGCGATACCTCATAGTAGGAGGCGTGGCAGGAGGAGCCACAGCTGCGGCACGTATCAGACGCCTCACAGAGGACGCGGAGATAATACTCTTCGAGAAAGGCGGACATATATCATACGCCAACTGCGGACTGCCATATTACATCGGAGGAGTGATAACTGACCGCGAGCGGCTCTTCGTACAGACACCCGAGGCTTTCGGCAGACGTTTCAATATCGACGTGAGAGTCAACAGCGAGGTGACAGCCATTGACACACAGGCGAAGACCGTCAGCGTGAGGACAACTGCTGGCAGAGAGTATACCGAGCGGTATGACCGCCTCCTCCTCTCGCCAGGGGCGTCGCCTGTCCGTCCGCCTCTTCCTGGCATCGGCTCAGAGGGAATATTCACACTGCGCAATGTCGAGGACACGGACAGAATCAAGGCGTATATGGAGCAGAAGAATGTCAGGCGAGCCGTCATCGTCGGAGGTGGATTCATCGGACTCGAGATGGCAGAGAACCTTACCCATGCCGGAGCGGAGGTGTCTGTTGTCGAGATGGCGCCACAGGTGATGACACCCATCGACTTCTCCATGGCAGCCCTCGTCCATGAACACCTCGTGGAGAAAGGCGTCAGACTGTATCTCGGGCAGGCCGTAGAGGCTTTCGCCCACGACGGGGAAGAGCTGACAGTAAGGCTGAAGACTGGCATGGAGCTGAAGGCCGATATCGTCCTGCTATCTATCGGAGTGAGGGCAGAGACACATCTCGCCGAGAAAGCGGGGATAAGGCTGGGCGAGATGCGTGGCATATATGTCGATGAGTATCTCCAGACATCCGCCGAGGGTGTATATGCCGTGGGCGACGCAATAGAGACACCACACCCTCTGACAGGGCGGCCATGGCTCAACTTCCTTGCCGGGCCAGCCAACAGGCAGGCACGCATCGTGGCAGACAATATGGTCAATGGCAACACCGTAAGATATGAGGGAGCCATAGGCACCGCCATAGCCAAGGTCTTCGACATCACCGTGGCAACCGTCGGGCTGCCTGCCAAGCGCCTCAGGGATATGGGTGTGCCATACCTCTCGGCGACAATCCACAACGCATCGCACGCAGCGTACTACCCCGGAGCACAGCAGATGGACATCAAGATAACATTCGCCCCTGACAACGGGCGGCTCTACGGGGCGCAGATAGTAGGATATGACGGTGTCGACACACGCATCGACCAGTATGCACTCGCCATAAAGCATGGGGACACTGTAGGACATCTCACAACGCTTGAGCACGCCTACGCCCCTCCATTCTCCTCTGCCAAAGACCCAGTGGCCATATCGGCCTATGTGGCAGGAAACATTCTCAGCGGCAAGATGACACCCCTATACTGGAGAGAGATGCAGCAGGCGGACACTACACGCGTGACACTCGTTGATGTCCGCACACCCGTAGAGTTCGAGGCAGGTTCCATACCGGGAGCCATAAACATCCCACTCGACGATATGAGGGAGAGGCTGGGCGAGATACCAGCCGGCAAGCCTGTGTGGCTCTTCTGCGGTGTCGGACTGAGAGGCTATCTCGCCTCCAATATCCTGAAAGGTCATGGCTTCAGCGATGTCAGGAACCTCATAGGAGGCCTGAGGACATACCGTGCTGCCACAGCCACAATACCCCTCCCTGAGACATCTGGCAGCAGAGGCGGACAGACCCCTGCCCAGGATGCAGACCACGGGGAGAGCCATGGGGCGGGGATAACCATAAGGGTAGATGCATGCGGAATGCAGTGTCCGGGACCGCTGATGAGGATGAGGGAGGCAATGGAGAATGCTACCGTGGGACAGCATGTGGAGATAGTCTCGACCGACGCAGGATTCAGAAGAGACGCTGAGGCATGGTGCCGCACAACAGGCAACAGAATCGTACAAGCCCATTCAGAGAAAGGCCTGCACACTGTCGTCATAGAGAAGACGGGCGGCAGGGACATATCCCCAGCCTGCCAGCAGGAAGGTGTCAGGGGTAAGACCCTCATCCTCTTCAGCGACGACCTCGACAAGACCCTCGCCACATTCGTACTCGCCAACGGCGCCGCGGCGACAGGAGCACACGTCAGCATATTCTTCACATTCTGGGGGCTGAATGCCATAAAGAAGCAACAGAAGCCCAAGGTGGCGAAAGATATCTGGGCGAGGATGTTCGGATGGATGCTGCCTTCAGACACAAGGAGCCTCGCACTCTCCAAGATGAACATGATGGGCATAGGGCCGAGGATGATGCGCCATGTGATGAGGCTGAGAGGTGTCGCCTCGTTAGAGACATTGAGACAGCAGGCGATAGACAACGGAGTGGAGTTCATCGCCTGCCAGATGTCGATGGATGTGATGGGGATAAAGCGTGAGGAACTGCTCGACAATGTCACCGTAGGAGGTGTGGCGACATACATGGAGAGGGCCGAGGGCGCTAACACTAACCTGTTTATCTGACCATCCTTCTCCCCATGCTCCAAATGAGTGTCTCCCTCTCAAGGGAGGGGAAAGAGCACGTGGGAGTATATCAACGCAGAAAAGGCGGTAGGGAACAAGATGTCCTTACCGCCTTTTCTGGCTATCGTCTTCATGGGCAGACATGCTGCCTCAAAGCGTGATGATGGAGTCCTGTACTGCCAATGTGATGCTCCATGCCCCTTTTCCAAATGTTATCTATCCCCCGCACGGCCTCCATACCCATGCTCAGAAGCAAAGGCTATCAGCCCGCACGGCCTTCATACCCATGCTCAGACGCAAAGGCCATCAGCCCGCACGGCCTCTCAGCCAAGTGGGGAGGAGAGGGAGATGTCAGTTCTTGAACGAGTGGATAGGGGCTGGAATCCTACCCCCACGGTCGACAAAGCGCTGTGAGGAGAACGTGTTGACAGGCATCACAGGAGCGTGACCTAACAATCCGCCGAACTCCACGTTGTCGCCGACACTCTTCCCGACAACAGGGATGAGCCTTACGGCTGTCGTCTTCTGGTTGACCATGCCAATGGCTGCCTCGTCGGCTATGATGCCCGAGATGGTCGTGGCAGGCGTGTCGCCGGGGATAGCTATCATGTCAAGGCCTACAGAGCAGACACATGTCATCGCCTCAAGCTTCTCTATCGTCAGCGCACCAGCCTCGACAGCGTCAATCATGCCCTGGTCCTCAGAGACAGGGATGAAGGCGCCTGAGAGTCCGCCGACATACGAGCTCGCCATCACTCCGCCCTTCTTCACCTGGTCGTTGAGCATGGCGAGGGCGGCTGTCGTACCAGGAGCACCAGCATGGCCGACACCCATGCAGCGCAGGATATCGGCAACGCTGTCGCCGACAGCTGGGGTAGGGGCGAGGGAGAGGTCGATGATGCCGAAGGGGATGCCAAGGCGTGCTGCGGCTTCCTGAGCCACGAGCTGCCCTACGCGTGTTATCTTGAACGCCGTACGCTTTATTGTCTCGCTGAGAGTCTCGAACGATGCCAGCCCTCCTGCAGCCTCATGGTCCATCTGTTCCAGGGCATACTTGACGACACCTGGACCTGAGACACCGACATTGATGATGGCGTCGGCCTCTGACACACCATGGTAGGCGCCTGCCATGAAGGGGTTGTCGTCAGGAGCGTTGCACAGGACGACGAGCTTGGCACAGCCGAGAGAGTCCCTGTCAGCTGTCAGCGAGGCTGTCTCGAGAATTATATCGCCCATGAGGCGCACAGCGTCCATGTTGATACCCGTCTTCGTCGAGCCGACATTGACACTCGAGCAGATGCGCTCTGTCACAGCCATGGCCTGGGGGATGGAGCGGATGAGAAGCTCGTCACTATGTGTCATGCCCTTGGCGACAACGGCAGAGTATCCACCGAGGAAATTGACTCCGACATCCTTGGCAGCGCGGTCGAGGGTCTTGGCGATGGTGACATAGTCAGCCGGGATATGGCAGCACGACGCGCCGACAAGGGAGATGGGGGTGACGGAGATGCGCTTGTTGACAATGGGGATGGCAAACTCGCGCGATATGGACTCGCCTGTCTCCACAAGGTCGCGGGCGAGGGTCGTTATGCGGGTGTATATGTTCTGGCACGTCTGCTCGAGAGAGCTGTCAGCGCAAGAGAGGAGGGATATGCCCATGGTTATCGTGCGGACATCAAGATTCTCCTGCTCTATCATCTTGTTGGTCTCTAATACCTCTGTGATATTTATCATGTCTGTGTGTGGGGGGCGTATGGATAGGATGATGTGATGATGTGTGTGAGAGAGGGGTATATGGTGTAGGAGGGGGCTCTGTAAGGTGTAGGAGATATTAGATGCGGTGCATCTTGTCGAAGATATCCTCAAGCTGGCACTTGGCTATCACGCCGAGCTCGCTGCCGATGGTTGCGAGCGACGAGGATATCTCGTCGAATGGTGTCGGGCACGAGGTGAGGTCGACTATCATCATCATATTGAAATAGCCGCTGACGATGGTCTGACTGATATCGAGAATGTTGATGCTGTTGTCTGCGAGGTGTGTGCAGATGCGTGCTATGATGCCTACATTATCCTTTCCTACTACGGTGATTATCGCTCTTGTCATAGTCTTTTTCTTCTTTATCCTGTTTTTATTTTTATTATGAAGAGGGTGCTTGTGTCTGTATGGGCCTTATGGGGTGCTTGTGTCTGTATGGGCTTGATGGGATGCTTGTGTCTGTATGGGCCTGATGGGATGCTTGTGTCTGTGTGATGGGGGAGAAGGCGGGGATTTGTGTCACAGTGGATGAAATGGCATGTTGGGGTATGATACATGAGAACTGAGGGAGACAAGGCCTCTGCCTGTCTCTCTCAGTCTGTCAACTGTTTTTCTCTCCCTTCATCCAGCCTCTTTATGTGGTATAGGGGCTCGTCTGGAATATAATTGGCCTGGGGGAGGGGAAGCTCTCAAGCGTTCATCTTCTCCTCGGCGAGAGCTCTCACACGGCTCTCTATCTCCTCGCAGAGCTCAGGGTTGTCGAGCATGAGCTGCTTCACAGCGTCACGTCCCTGGGCGAGGCGTGTCTCGCCGTAACTGAACCATGAGCCCGACTTCTTTATGACGTCAAACTCCACGGCGAGGTCTATTATCTCTCCGACCTTCGATATGCCCTGGCCGAAGAGTATCTCAAACTCTGCCTTGCGGAATGGAGGTGCCACCTTGTTCTTGACAACCTTGACCCTGACCTGGTTGCCAAGCACCTGGTCGCCATCCTTGATGGCTGTCACACGGCGTATGTCAAGACGGACAGAGGCATAGAACTTCAGGGCGTTGCCACCTGTCGTGGTCTCTGGATTGCCGAACATGATGCCTATCTTCTCGCGCAGCTGGTTGATGAAGATGCATGTCGTGTTTGTCTTGGAGATTGTCGCTGTCAGCTTCCTAAGGGCCTGAGACATGAGACGTGCCTGCAGACCTACCTTGTTGTCGCCCATATCACCCTCTATCTCTGCCTTCGGTGTCAGGGCTGCGACTGAGTCAATGACAACAATGTCAAGGGCGGCGGAGGATATCAGCTGGTCGGCTATCTGGAGCGCCTGCTCGCCGTTGTCAGGCTGGGAGATGTAGAGATTGTCTACATCAACACCGAGGCTGGCGGCGTAGAATCTGTCGAAGGCATGCTCCGCGTCTATTATGGCTGCCATGCCTCCCTGCTTCTGAGCCTCGGCAATGGCGTGGATGGCGAGAGTCGTCTTGCCCGACGATTCCGGGCCGTATATCTCTATGATGCGCCCCTTGGGGTATCCGCCGACACCAAGCGCAAGGTCAAGCCCTAACGAGCCTGAGGGGATGACATCTATCTTGTCAATCTGCTGGTCGCCAAGCTTCATGACAGAGCCTTTACCGAAATCTTTCTCAATCTTTGCCATTGCCGCACGCAATGCCTGGAGCTTCGCCTCCATCTGATTCTGCGGCTGGTCTGTTTCTTTCTTTGCCATAGTATTATGTTGTGTTTCCTTTTTTTTGTTTCTTCTTGATTGCAGGCTCATTCCTTTAGGTTCCTGATTGCAGGCTCCTGTCGCAGGCTCATGCCTTTATCTCGTCGGCTCTTATGCCAAGGGCAGCCATGAGCGAGTAACCGAGAATCTCTGTCCTACACGGCATGCCTGTTAGAGGCTGCATGGCGAATGTCGTGACACGCTTCTCCTGGCATACACGGTCGATATGCCTCAGCACAGGCATCATGATTTCCATCATCGGTGTGGAGCTGTCATCAAGGTCGGGGATGAGCATGATGCGTCTGACAGAGGGCTCGTCGGCCATGGCTGCGAGGATATCGGCCATTATATCGGCTTTCGTCATTGATGGCGCAGACTCGTCAGTCTCCACACAATGGAAAACAAACTCACCAAGCCTGCCCGTGAATGCCTGCCCCTCCATCGGAGCCTCGCTGGCATCCATGACGCTGCCGGAACTAAGACGCCCGGGATTGAAATTGTCCATCTCCTCCCGCTTCTTGTCATGGACGAGGATGACATCCGTCTGGACGGTCTTGGGGGATGAGGTGTCGATGTGAGACATGCCACCATCAAGGCCGATGCACTCCACCCACTGCCCCATGTCGGCCTTCGGGATGTGACGCCCTATCATACGCTCGAAATTAACTATGAGGTTGAACGCCACACGGTCAATATAGTCTGCGTCGGCTATGATGACGTTCTCTCCCCATGATATGTTGTGATGTGTGCTCGTCTTCATGTCTGCAAAGATACTATTTTTTCCTGTAAACACATGGGCATGGCATCATACAATTAAGATAAGTTAATAGTTATGGCATGGAGTACTGCTGTTCAGGAGAAAATCATTATATTTGCATTGCAAAAAAATAAACTTAATCACCAGAAAAAATAGAAAATAACCTGAACTGTGAAATCATTAAGAGAACTATACCGCATAGGCAAAGGCCCATCGTCAAGCCATACCATGGGGCCACAGTATGCAGCGAGGATTTTCCTCGAGCGCCAGAAAGAGGCGGCGGCGTTCGAGGTGACACTATATGGAAGCCTCGCTGCGACGGGGCGGGGACACCAGACAGACACCGCCATAACAGAAGTGCTGGAGAAAGCCGCTCCCGTAAACATTATCTGGAGACCATCCGAGTTCCTGCCCTTCCATCCTAACGGGATGATGTTCAAGGCGAGAGACAAGGAGGGAAACATCGTTGACGAGTGGACCGTCTACAGTGTCGGGGGAGGGGCTCTGTCTGAAGGTAAGGGAGAGGGCGATATGTTCAACAGCGGAGACATATACGGCATGACGACAATGACGGATATCATGAGATGGTGTTACGACAACGGACGCAACTACTGGGAGTATGTCGCCGAGTGTGAGGACAGCTCCATCTGGGACTATCTCGCACAGGTATGGCGTGCCATGCAGGAGGCCGTGGAGAGAGGTCTCGGGACAGAGGGACGCCTGCCCGGACCATTGAATCTCAACCGCAAGGCCCCGATATACCATGTCAAGGCTATGGGATACAAACCGTCGCTCCAGTCGAGAGGGCTCGTCTATTCATACTCGCTCGCCGTCAGTGAGGAGAATGCCTCGGGCGGGACAATTGTCACTGCCCCGACATGTGGGGCGTGTGGTGTGCTCCCAGCCGTGCTATACCATTCTGCCAAGGCGCACGACTTCAGTGATGAGCGCATAATACACGCCCTCGCCACTGCCGGATTAGTCGGGAACATCGTCAAGGAGAACGCCTCAATATCTGGTGCTGATGTCGGGTGTCAGGGTGAGGTCGGTGTGGCATGCGCCATGGCATCGGCCGCGGCGTGCCAGCTGTTCGGCGGAAGCCCCTCACAGATAGAATATGCGGCGGAGATGGGATTGGAGCATCATCTTGGTATGACATGCGACCCTGTTTGCGGACTCGTGCAGATACCATGTATCGAGCGTAACGCTTTCGCTGCCTGCCGCGCCCTCGACGCCAATATCTACGCCTCGTTCTCCGATGGTAACCACCGTGTGTCGTTCGACAAGGTCATAAAGGTCATGAAACAGACCGGTCACGACCTGCCATCTCTTTATAAGGAAACAAGCGAGGGAGGCCTGGCAAAGAGCCTCTGACCTCCCCCTCATCACCCGGACTAAAAAGTAAAATTTGTTGATAAGTTTTCACACGGATGTCCGCGGAGTATCACGGGGATTTTCATGTATCATAAATGTTGATTCAACGGATTTTCTCGTTTCTTCATGATTATACCTATCCCGTGATGCCCCGCGGATATCCGTATGACAACCCATTCCTTCATTATTGTACTTATCCCGTGATACTCCGCGGATATCCGCGTGAACAGCCGTAAACTCGTTATCTACCCCGGAATGACAGTCATGGCGAAATCATGTATCTCGCATACCGACTTCCCCTTGACGTCGGCCTTTATTACGAAAAACAAGGCATGCTTGCCGCTCATATCCCTTATCCCCGGTATAGGAGCCGTAAGAGTCTGACGCTTGCGGGGCATGGTGCGCCTTATTGGCAGCGAGCCGATCTTCTTCCCGCCACACGACAAGTGCGGACTGTCCACATATATGTCTATCGTGCCGTCTATACCCTCAGGCATGACAGTCATGCTCATGCACAGATTGTCAACGCCATTTGTGACAGAGAGATTGAAGTATTTGTATCCCACGACCGATCCGTCCGTATTATTCACCACAGGGTTGTGGTTCACATCAAGCCTGTACACATCTCCTAAAGGCGGCTCCTCCAGACGCATGGGCTTCACGTACGACCCGTAGAATGTGTTCCTCGGCCATTTGTGGACAGCCGGCTTTGTTGCCGTATAATAGCAGGCTATGCCAGCAGAGTGGCGGCGGAATGGGTTCAGGCCATCTGTCATGAATCCCTCTGATGTGTATTCTCCCTCCGATATCCTCACCATGCCATCCTTGCCTTCAGTCACCTCGACAGTTATCGGTGCCACCATTGCCTGGCGTGAGTATTCGTCGAGACCTGTCTGACGGTGGTAGAAGACCCACCATCGCCCGTTAATCTCACATATGCTGCCATGAGTGTTGCCGTCTGGTGTAGCCGTCGGGATGGGGCGGCTGTGCTCGTCAAGACCGCGCCCACGGCCATCGATAATCGTTCCGCCATAGACGAACGGACCCATTGGACTGTTGCTGTAAGCGTATGCCAGGGTATAATTTGATGAGGGCAGACCGAACTCGCCTTCTCCCGTGAATCTGCTGTACACAAGGACATACTTGTCCTTTATCTTTCTTATCGACGAGGCCTCGAAGAATCTGAAGATGCCCTCCTTCTTGTATCCGTTGATATAATTGCGGCGCACTTCTGTCCCAGCCTTCACTGTCGCCATGGTGGTAGGGTCAAGCTCTGCGACACATGGCTCCTCGAATCCCCAATAGCCATACACCCTGCCGTCATCGTCGATGAACACAGCAGGGTCGAATCCCAAGTCACCCACAGTCTCCATATCATTTGTCTCGCTCCAGTTGATGACACGGAACGGTCCGTCTGGACGCTCGCTGGCCGCCACCATGCCGTTGCGCCCGCCACATTGGTCGTTAGGGTAGAGATAGTACATCTTCCGTCCGTCGCTCTCCGTCTTCTCCACTATGTCAGGGGCGTAGAAGACATCGCTGCGATGCTCGCTGTCGAGATATTCACCCTTTGCGTTCTGCCTGACCTCAAGGATCATACCGTCGTATCTCCACCGCGAGAGGCTGTCCGTAGAGGCAGACCACGCAACGAGCTCGCGGCCACAGTAGCCGTCAATGAGAGTGTCGTGTGAGCCATAGATATATACGCGCTTCTTGCCAGGATTGTCAGGGTCGGCGAAGACGTATGGCTCGCCGTCAGGTATATACTCCCACATAGGGAGATACGGATTCTGGGCGCTCATGTTGAGAGGCATGAGAGAGAGGAGAGTGAAGCTGAGGCTGTGTAGAATGTTAGTGTTCATGATAGTTAGTTTTTTTCTTTGTTAGTCAGTTTTTATGTGCAGGGGGACAATGCTTGTCCTGTTTGTCTGTCTATCCAGGTATCTGTCGCGCATGCAAAGGTAGGAAAAAGATTCCGTAATCACAAATCCGTCGCCTGTTTTTTCCTCTCTCTCTCTCCCTTTCTCTTTCCCTTTCCCTTTCCCTTTCTTTCTCCCTCCCCCTCTCTCTTTCCCCCTCTGAGTATGTCATGGAAAAGGGAATACGGATATACACCTCCCATAGTTAAGCCGGGGGGAGGGAGTCAGCCTATATATACATACTTGACAATAAGGAATATCAGCTGGTTCAGAATCCATGTGCTCTCCCATTCTTGTTTATTCTACGGCAGCATAAAAGAAAGAGAGAGACGGGACGCCCAGGACATTATGATAAAAAATGCTGGAGCTAACCCGTCTCTCTCTGTTTGTGCGCCCGATAGGACTCGAACCTACACGTCGCAAGACACCAGATCCTAAGTCTGGCGCGTCTACCAATTTCGCCACGAGCGCATGGCCTATTGCCTATGGCGACACAGATGCTGTAGAAGCCAAAGGCGGATGCAAAGTTACATATTTTTATTTGAACACGCAAATATTTCTTTGTTTTTCTTTATTTCTACGACTTCCATACAGCTTTTGGAATTATTCCTCATACCCAATCTCCAAGATACATAGCCCCATATGAGGCTGGCATAAAGTAAATTCTCCCACCACCTTATCCAGGCAGCGGGAGAATTGAATATATTTTTTATGTGTGGGGGTCAGTGTGCTGCGCTGACAGTGTGGAGCGTTTTCCCTTTGCTGTCTATCATATAGAGATTGAGGCTTTTTGCAGTGGCAGAGATAACGCTGAACCCTGCTTCTGGGGAGCAGAAGACAGTCCCGGCGATGGGCTTGACTTTGCGCGCCAGTGAGGCCGAGCTGTTGACAACATACTGTGTGCGGTCGGCTGGCATGGTGATATGCTGGAAGTTATGTATATGTCCGCAGGCATAGATGTCAACATTCTTGTGCTTCTTGAATACAGGGAGGAGTCTCTGCTGCATGTCTGTGCGCTCGCTCTCGCTCTTCGATGTCTCGGCATATATGGGATGGTGGCCTACGACAATGACCCATGTCTCGTGTGCTGCGGCGAGTGTTGAGTCAAGCCATGCTATCTGTCTGTCGGCATCCTGCTTCACTGCATCAGGATATACTTCGCTGTCCTTGCGGTATTTATCTATGAGCGGTGTGGTGTCGAGGAATATGACACGCAGTGTCACGCCTGCCTTCTTGTCTGCAAAAACTCTTGAATAGTATCTTCCCTCTGCCATCCAGCGGCGGCTTCTCGCCTTGTAGTCGAGGCAGGCCTGGGTGTTGCCACGGTACTCGTGGTTGCCAAGGATAGGGTTCCAATCCATCATCAGTTCAGGGTGTGTGTATATGTTCTCGAAGTTTGATGTCCATAGAGGGTCATCGACTGATGCTACACCATTGAAGTGGTGTACATCGCCTGCCGCTATGATGCTCTCAGGGCCTATCTCTCCAGCCATTTCGCCCATGAGCTCTGCTATTGGCTTCTGCTCGTAGTATCCATTGCGGCCGAGGTCGTTTGCCATGAAGAGGTTTATGTCGCCCTTCATCTTCTCCCACTCGGCAGGTGTCTGTGCCATTGCCGGCGATATTGCCAATAATGCCAGCGAGATGAATGCGAGCCGTAGCAGAGATGCCAGACTGTTCTGTGTGATAGAGTTGTGTTTTGACCCGTTGTTGTAAACAGAATGTGCTATTGTCTTGTGTATCATAATGTTTTTTTATTCTTGTATTAATTCAGACATTTGTTCCCCCGAAGCCATATGACTTGCCTATCCGTAGCCTTTCTCGCCATGAGCAGAGTCCAAGTTTTGCTTGAAGACTCTGCTCATCTGGTTCTGCTCTCGCTTATCGAAAACGTGGGCTTCGTGGTTTCTATCTTTATGCCGGCGCCTTAGAGATTGATTTTCACTCCGGTATTTACCTTCACACCGTAATACTCCACCTGCATTGTGCGTTCCTTGTTTCCCTGGTAGTAGCGCAGTGGCTGGTTGAGCAGGTTGTTTGCCTCGGCGAAGATTGTGATCTTGGTCTTCTTGCCCCATGTGTATGAAGCGTTGATGTCGAGGTAGTTAACCTTGTCGTAGTAGCGGTCAAGCTCACGGCTGCCTGTGTTCATCATATCTACGAATGATGATGCGAAGTTGTATGAGAGGCGGATGTTCCATCCCTTGTTCTCGTAGTAGAGTGAGGCGTTGGCTGTGTGCTCTGGTGAGCCTGCCATCTTCACGTCGTCACTGTCCTCTATGCCAAGGCGTGGGTTGTAGTTGCGTGTGGTAGATTTTGTGTATGTGTAGTTGCCGTAGAAGCCGAGGCAGCGGAGTGCAGGGGATATGAAGCCGAAGTCGCGCTGGTAGGCAGCCTCCACACCATAGACACGTGCGTCATAGGCATTCATGTTCTGTGTGACCTCGAAGGTCTCGTCGTTGCCAGCCAAGCCGAGTTCTGTTCCAGTGTAATAGCCGAGGGTCTCAATGTTCACGTTCTTCACGTCCTTGTAGAAGAGTCCGAGGCTTACCATACCTATGCTCTTGAAGTAGTGGTCGATAGAGAGGTCGATGTTCCACGATGTTGTAGGCTTGATGTTCGGGTCGCCGATAGTAGCTTCCTGGTCAGCGAGGTTGAAGCTCTTGTTTGCGATGAGTGCTGAGTATTTCGGGCGAGAGAGTGTCTTCGTGATTGATGCTCTCACGCTTCCGTCCTCGTTCATCTTGTACTTCAGCAAGAGGCTTGGCAGGAGGTTTGTATAGTCGTTCTTGAACTCTCCTGTAGGTTTGAGAGACTCGTTCTCGTCCTCGTCCATGGTATAGTTGACACCGCTGGTGTTGAGGCGTGTGTTCTCTATACGCAGACCAAGAGTCGCATCGAGTTTCTTTCCCAGTTTCTGGTCTAAGCGTATGTAGCCGGCATGTATCTGCTCTGTCGCCTCATAGTTGCCGGCTTCCTCCTCGTAGAGCTCTACACCGTCAGCCTTGTCGAACACGATTGTGCCCATGTAGTCCTTGCTCACGAACTGAGTGCCTGTTGGATACTGACTTCCTGGCATGAATCCCTCACGCACCTCGCTCACGAGGTTGTCTTTCCAGTCTGGTATGTATTTGTCGGCAGCGTCAGAGTAGTCGTAGTATTCTGTGTTGCGCTCCTTGTCCTTGCGTGTATATTTGTATCCGAACTTGAGGGTGTTGCCATAGAGTCCCTTTGACAGTGGCAGTGTGAAGTTGATGCGTTCCTTTATCTCGTTCTCCTTGATTGACTGGTCAGAGTTGGTGAACTCGTCAATCTTCCATTTCCCCTCGCTGAACGATGGGATTGCAAGAGTAGAATAAGGCTGCTCGTCGCCAACGTCTTGGAATGAGTCACCGAAGTTGAGGCTGTCGCTGCCTTTCAGCTTCAGCCCGATGTAACGCTCGTTAGGACGGTCCTCTGTGGCACGTGAGTAGCTTGATGCCCAGTCCATCTTGAGGTTGCCGAATGTGTGCTCGCCGTCAAGGGTGAAGTCCATGGTCTGCTGACGTTCCAGACGTGCGCTCTTGTTGTCTTCAGAGCCTGCCTTTGTCTGGATTACCACGCTCTGGTCGCCAGCGTCAGAGTTGAGCTTCTTGTAGCTGATGCGGTAGCGGTTCTCCCAGTCATTACGGCGGTTGTAGATGCCCTTGAATGAGATTTTGTGGAGGGGGTTGAACTGATAGTCAAGAGCCAGGGAATAGCTCTGGCGCTTACGTGTCACATAGTATTGGCGCACCTGTGCCTCCTTGAGCTGTATCTCTCCCTTTTTCTCTGCATATTCAAACTCTGTGTTGTCTGAACCTCCAGGAGCATACTGGTATGATGCGCTTGCCATGATGCCGAGCTTGTTATTGAAGAAACGGTCGCCCCAGGTGCCTCCAATGTTCCACTGTGGTTTGCCTGAGATCCATGTGTAGCCTGTTGAGCCAGTGAAGTTGAGCACTCGGCGGTATGGGGTGTTCTTCGTGACAAGATTGATTGAGCCACCTATGGCATCGCCGTCCATATCCGATGTCACAACCTTGGACACCTCGATGGTCTGTACCATATCGGCTGGAATGAGGTCGAGCTGTACGTTACGTGTGTCGCCCTCTGCCGATGGGAGACGGTTGCCGTTTACTGTAACTGACGTAAGGTCGGCACTCGTACCGCGCACCTGTCCGAAACGTGCCTCGCCCTGGTCATACTGGACATTGATGCCGTTTATGCGTTTCAGTGCGTCGCCTATGTTTGAGTCAGGGAACTTTCCTACCTGGTCGGCGCTCACCACGTTAGTGACTCCCATTGAGCTCTTCTGCATCTGCATGGCACGTCTTTGGCCAGAGAATGCGCCTTTCACCTTCACCTCGTCGAGCTCCATGCCCTCTGTCAGCACCACGTTGGCTGTGGCTGCCTTGCCGTTGCCTATTGTGATGGTCTTGCGCACGGGGGCGTATCCTACATATGTCACCTTTATAGTATATGTGCCTGGTTTGAGGCTTGGCATGGTGTAGTATCCGTTTATGTCGCTCGTAACACCGATGTTCTCGCCCTCAACAATAATTGTCGCTCCTGGCAGGGAGTGGTTCTCGGTGTCGCAGATACGTCCTGCAATCACTCCGAGACTGTTGTTCTCTGGCACTGTTACAGCTGTCATGCCTGATGTCCATACGGCTAAGAGAGCCGCGATAGTTGTTTTCCTGATGTTCATCACTTGTATACTTTTGTACCTATTAAGATAGTGTAATTTGTTTTTTCCGGGTGCAAAAGTATAAGTATCAGATGACGCATTAGTGTCATTATCATTAAGAAACTGTTACATCTCCTCGTGCTGTGCGCCTCCATTGTGCCATATCGCCCAGTGAGCGTATTGACATTATATGGCCGGTTGATTTGTCTGCGATACCTGTTGGGACGATATTCGTTGCTGATAAAAAAAAGATACGGACAGGCAAGACTTCCCACATCCCTAAGAGTGGAGGTGGTGGTCATGCTTGTCCGCATTGGTTGTTGTCAGGCGCCTGCCTGTTAGCGGGATGTCATATTGCCTGTTAGCGGGATGTCATATCTTCAGGTCGCCAGGCTTTATCCATCCCATGCGTCTGAAGGCTATTCCTATGAGAGGTGTCAGCACGGCAGGCAGCACGAGCGATATGAGCAGCAGTCCGGTCCAGTCGGTCATGGAAACTGATAGTCTCGCTCCGCTCTCTATCTCAGCCATCCATCCTGTGTAGACTCCTATTTGTCCTACGAGGCCGCATGTACCCATTCCCGACGATATTGCGGGGCCGTTCATCTCGAGATGGAACAGGCATGTGGCCAATGGTCCTGTTATGGCGCTGACGATGATAGGCGGGAGCCACACTCTGGGGTTGCGCACGATATTCCCCATCTGCAGCATGCTTGTCCCTATGCCTTGTGATATGAGGCCGTTTATGCCGTTCTCCTTGATGCTAAAGAACGCGAATCCCACCATCTGCGCACAGCAACCGGCCAGTGCGGCGCCGCCAGCCAGCCCTGTGAGTCCGAGCGCGGCGCATATTGCAGCTGAGCTGATAGGCAGTGTGAGAGCCATGCCGACGATGACAGATACGATAATGCCCATGACGAGGGGTTGCTGTGCTGTGGCCCATATTATGAGTCCGCCGACGCTGCTCGCTGCTGCTCCGATGCCTGGAGCGAGGAGATAGGCCATGGCGACGCCACAGCCAATGGTGAGGAGCGGTGTGGCAAGTATGTCGACACGTGTCTTGCCAGATACCAGACGCCCTATGCCTGTCGCCACGAGCGATATGATGAAGACTGCCAGTGGGCCGCCCGCTCCGCCCAGGGTGTTGGCGGCATGGCCGACAGTGGCCATGGAGAATATGACAAGCGGCGAGGCATGGAGAGCATAGGCTATGGAGACAGCCATGGCAGGGCCGGCCATAGCCATGGCGAAGGAGCCTGCCTCGACAATGGCGGGGATGCCAGCCTGGCGGCCTATGGTGGATATGATGGTGCCGATGAGGAGTGATGCGAAGAGGCCCTGGGCCATCGCTGACAGCGATGTGATGATTATCTTGCCATATGGGGCGCTCTTGACAGTGTTTATGATTTTTCTTGTCATGATGATTATCGGTGGGGCTTTATAGGTTACCACCGGGAATATGCGTAAAAATTGGTGGGGCTGCTTTGGCTGAAGGTGGTGATTCTCTTTCCCCACCTTTATATATAAACAAGAAGGCAACGCCTGGATGACAGCCTCATGGCTTTGTCGTCCAGGCTGAAGCCTTCAGATATAACTGTATCGGGATGCGTGACAACTATGGCACGGGATATTCCGTGAGGCAGGCTGTCTGCATACCGTGTCGTCTTATTTTATGTTGCCGACCTTTATGAGATACTCTGCTATCTGCACAGCGTTGAGGGCTGCGCCCTTCTTTATCTGGTCGCCAGAGAGCCAGAATGTCAGTCCGTTGTCGTTGGCGAGGTCCTTACGCACGCGGCCTACATAGACATCGTCCTTCCCTGCTGTGTAGAGCGGCATAGGGTAGGGGAGGCCTTCCATTGTCTCTTTTGAGGCGTCAGGGTTGGCTTTTGCGCCGACACGCTTAGGGTCGTCGATGAGGGTTACTCCCTCGGCTGCTGCCAGTGCCTCCTGTGCTGCCTCCACGGATATCGGCTCGTCAGTCTCTACCCATACAGCCTCAGAGTGTGCGCGGAGTGATGAGATGCGTACACACATAGCCGAGCAGCGTGCGTCGGTATGCATGATTTTCTTTGTCTCGTTGAACATCTTCATCTCCTCTTTTGTGTAACCGTTGTCCTGGAAGACATCAATCTGTGGTATCACATTGTATGCCAGCTGGTATGCGAACTTCTCCACTGTCGGCTCTTCTCCTCCGGCCAGCTGGCTGTACTGCTGCTGCAGCTCTGCCATGGCTGCCGCTCCGGCTCCTGATGCCGACTGGTATGATGCGACATGTATGCGGTTGATATGTGAGAGGCGCTCGATAGGTTTCAGGCATACTACCATCATGATGGTGGTGCAGTTAGGGTTGGCTATGATGCCACGTGGACGTACAAGGGCATCCTCGGCGTTGCACTCAGGGACAACGAGAGGCACATCGTCGTCCATACGGAAGGCGCTCGAGTTGTCAATCATGACGGCTCCATAGCGTGTGATATCCTCGGCATACTCTTTCGATGTGCCTGCCCCAGCTGATGTGAACGCTATATCAACATCCTTGAAGTCGTCGTTGTGCTGGAGAAGCTTCACCTCTATCTCCTTGCCGCGGAACGTGTACTTGGTGCCTGCCGACCTTGAGGAGCCGAACAGAACGAGTTCATCAACAGGGAAATTCCTTTCGTCGAGGACACGGAGAAACTCCTGGCCTACTGCGCCACTGGCGCCAACAATTGCTACTTTCATCTTTTTTACCTTAATTGTATATATTTATGTGTGTGTTATTTATTCTCTTGTCTTATGTTCGGGATAGCTCGCCTGTGTGCTGCTGGTGAAACCATGTTGACGGGGTCAGTTGTTCTTCCAGAACTCAGGGGTGAAGAGTATGAGCACGGAGAATATCTCCAGACGTCCTATGAGCATCATCACCGCGCAGAACCACTTGCAGTCGACTGGCAGCTCTGCCCACGACATCGTGGGGCCTATCTCTACACCTAATGTCGGGCCTACGTTGGAGAGGCACGAGAGGCACAGCGTGATGGAGTTGATGACATCGACACCTATGGCGGTGAAGTATGTCGCACAGATGAGGAACAGTCCGAGATACAGGAAGAGGAAGGGGAGGAGCCTGTTGCGGGCCGACTGTGGTATAGAGGTGTTGTTTATGCGCACGGGGAGCACCGCGTTGGGATGCAGAATCTGCTTGAACTCATTGGCGATGTACTTCAGGACCATGACGATGCGTATGCACTTCACTCCTCCAGCCGTGGAGCCGGCGCATCCGCCGATGAACATGCAGACACCCAGCACTATCCATGTGACATGTGGCCACTGGCCTGCATCGTCGCTGAAGAGACCTGTACTCGTCAGGAACGATACTGTCTGGAACACTGCACAGCGGAATGCCTTCTCCAAATCGTAGCCGAGGCCGGTGATGAGATAGTACATTATTATGGCTGTGCCGAAGACTGTTATGAAGCTGTACAGGCGCATCTCTGTGTTCTGCAGGAAATCCTTAATGCGCAGCTTCATGCATGTCATGTACAGCAGCGTGAAGTTTATGCCTGAGAGGAAGCAGAAGACGGCTCCTGTATACTCTATGGCTGGGGAGTTGAAGAATTCTGTCGATGTGTTGTGGGTGGCGAATCCTCCTGTCGCACATGTTGTCATAGAATAGTTTATGCAGTCGAAGAACGACATCCCCCCGACATAGTAGCAGAAGGCACATGCTGCCGTGAGTATGATGTATGTTATCCAGATGGCGTGTGAGTTGGTCGACAGGCGCGGGTGCATCTTTGTGCGTATGGGGCCTGTCGTCTCTGCCGAGAAGACCTTCACGCTGCCGCTGCCGGCGAGGGATGGCAGGACGGCTATGGTGAAGAAGACTATGCCGAGACCGCCTATCCACTGGGTCATGGTGCGCCAGAAGAGAATGCCGTGGGGCAGACACTCCACATCGTTGAGTATAGAGGCGCCGGTAGTGGTGAATCCGGATATTGTCTCGAACATCGCGTCCGTAACATTGTCTATGTATCCGCCTATGAGGAATGGCAGCATGCCGAACATAGTGAACACCACCCATGCTGATGTCACAAGCATATAGGCATCCTTGCGGTTCAGCTCGTTGTCGGCATTGCGGCCGTAGAGACGGCACGAGACACCGGCTACAGCTGTCACGGCTCCACTGACAAGGAACGGTATGCTGTCATCCTCGCCGTAGAAGAGCGAGATGACAAGGCAGAGTGCCAGCAGTGATGCCTCGAGAATGAGCAGTGTGCCCATAATCTTATGCAGAAGTTTCCAGTGGAGCATGGTCTTATCGCTTTGGGCGGCTCGTGTTGTCCGCCGTTGTGTGTCGGGGGCTTTTCCTTAATTGGTGGGCGTTTGTGAAGATAGGGGGCTGGCTCTATGCAAAGCCCCCTACACTGTGTCGTTGTGGTTGTCGCGCGGGGGTGTATAGTCTGGGAGGTTGTCAGCCTCTGCCTGTGTCCCTGCCCGTTGCCTGTGGTTTGCGTTCCTGGTGCGGGGTGTGGTTGGGGGCGAGGCCGCCGTCAGACTTTACCTGAACAGCTTCTCTATCTTGCGCAGGTTGACATCGTGGGAGAAGACCATGACGCTGTCTCCCGCCTTTATCTGTGTCATGCCCGATACGAGCATGCCTTTCCCGTCGCGCATCAGTCCGCCTATTGTCACGCCGTGTGGCAGTCCGAGGTCCTTCACCGGCTTCCGTGTTATCTTAGAGTCGTATGCCGCCACGAACTCCGCCACGTCGGCGTTCGATGTCATAAGGAACCTCACGTTTGTCACGTCGGTGTCGAGCAGCATCTGGTATATCTTGCCTGCTGCGATGGTTTTCTTGTTTATTATTGTGCCTATGTCGAGACTCTCGGCCATGGAGATATAGTCGAGGTTCTCCACTTGTGCTACGGTCTTCCTCACTCCGCGTCTCTTGGCGGCGAGACACGCCAGGATGTTTGTCTCGGCGTTCCCTGTCAGCGCCACGAAAGCCTGTGTGTTGGCTATGTTCTCCTCCCTGAGCAGCGACATGTCTCGTCCGTCGCCGTGTATTATCATGACGTTGCTCTTGTCGATGAGCTCGTTGAGGATGTTGCATCTCTGCTCGTCCTGCTCTATGATTTTCAGGTGCATGTAGTCGGGTATGTTGTGGGCTACACGCACAGCGGCCTTGTCTCCTCCCATGATGATGACATTGCGCACGTCCTCATAAGCCTCCTTGCCGACAATCTTCCTTATGTACGGTATGTACTCCTTGGTTGTCATGAAGTAGGCGAGGTCCTGGTCCTCTATCATGTCCATACCGCCTGGTATGATTGTCTCCCCAGCCCTTTTTATCGCTACGATGTGGTATGGGTCGTCTGGGCCGCAGAGGTCTTTCAGCGGGGTGTGCAGTATCTGTGACGCTGAGGCGCGCATCTTTATAGCCAGGAGCACGAGCTGTCCGTTGAATATGTCGTATCTCTGTCTCACCCATGTCATCCTCAGCGCCTTGGCTATGTCGTTGGCGGCGAGCACCTCGGGGTATATGAGGTCGTCGACACCTATCTCTGAGAATATTCTCGGCGAGTCTTCCTTGAGATACTCGAAGTTGTCGATGCGTGCGACGGTCTTCTTCGCCCCGAGCGCTTTTGCCAGCACGGAGCATGTGATGTTTGTCGTCTCGTGGGGTGTGACGGCTATGAAGAGGTCGGCACCGTTCACACCGGCGTCCTTGAGGGCCTTGATGCTTGTTGGCGGCGCTGCTATGGTCATGAGGTCATAGTCTGAGTCGAGGGCCGACAGGCGGGACTTGTCGGCATCAATCAGAGTGCAGTCAAGGTTCTCTGCTGAGAGGAGCTTCGTCAGATGGGTGCCCATAGCTCCTGCTCCGGCTACGATTATCTTCATTGTTTCTCGTTTTGCTTGGGTGGTGGCCCGTCGTTCTTGTAGTGGCTTCTCTCCCTTTTCCGGGATTCTTTCTGTGCCCCGCTTCCTGTCTACGGTTGTCCTGCCGGCCCGGGGTGTTGCGGCTGGTGAGCCTGGTGGTGGGGGCGAGGTGTCTGGCTTGTGTGGTGTGGAGGGGTGGTCAGCCGCTTGTTGTGGTGCTGTCCCTCATCTCCTGTATGGCCTTGGCTATGCTTCGGGCGTCGAGCCCTACTATCTCCCTCAGCTGACTGACTGTCCCGTGCTCCACGAAATGGTCGGGCATTCCCAGCCTCCTGACAGGTATGAGGTGGCCGTGCTGCTGCATCCACTCGCATACTGCCGAGCCGAATCCGCCGTCTATGACACCGTCCTCGACGGTCACGATGGCGTCATAGCTGTCAGCGACATGGCTCAGGATGGCGCTGTCGAGAGGTTTCACGAAGCGCATGTCATAGTGTGTGACACCGTTCTCCCGCGCTATGGCTGTCACGTCGTGGCCTATTGGGCCTATGGTGAGCACGGCTACGCGCCTCCTTGTCCCCTCTGTGAGGGGCGCCTCGTACATCAGACGTCCTGTACCCGGCTTTATCTCTTCCATGGGACACTGCCAGTCAGGCTGTGAGCCGCATCCTCTCGGGTATCTGATGACCCATGTCCCCTGGCCTTCTTTCTGTGCCGTGAACATCATATGGCGCAGCTCATGCTCGTCGTATGGGGAGCATATCGTCAGGTTAGGCACAGGCCGCAGGGCGGCTATGTCGAATGCTCCGTGGTGTGTGGGGCCGTCCTCGCCGACAATCCCTGCCCTGTCGAGACATATGACGACATTCAGGCGCATCGTTGCGACATCGTGGATGATATTGTCATATGCGCGCTGTGAGAATGCCGAGTATATGTTGCAGAAAGGCAGGAGCCCGTCTTTCGCCATTCCGCCCGAGAATGTCACGGCGTGTCCCTCGGCTATGCCGACATCGAACACCCGTCCGGGCATCTCCTTCATCATGATGTTCAGCGAGCATCCTGTGGGCATGGCTGGCGTGACGCCTACAATTCGTGGATTCTGCCGTGCGAGCTCGAGAATCGTGTTGCCGAAGACATCCTGGAATTTCGGTGGCTGTCGCTCGGCCTCACGGTCTGTCGCAGCTGCTGCCGCTGTGTCCCTCTCGCCTGTCTCGGGGTTGAATTTCCCTGGCGCGTGCCATATTGTGGGCATCTCCTCCGCTGGCTTGTATCCGTGGCCCTTCACTGTGTGTAGATGCAGGAGCTTGGGCCCCTTCATGTCTCTCAGCAGGCGCAGCACACGCACCACCTCCTTGACGTCATTGCCGTCAATAGGGCCGAAGTAGCGTATGTTCATTCCCTCGAAGATGTTCTGCTGCTGGGCTATGGCGGCCTTCATGGCGTTGCTGAGCCGTATGATGCCCTTGCGGCGGTGGTCGGACATGTATCCGTGGTCGGACATCCATCTCGAGAACCTGTATCGGAGGTTGTTGTATGTCTGGCTGGTGTTGAGGTTTATGAGATATTGCTTCATGCCTCCCACCGAGCGGTCTATCGACATGTTGTTGTCGTTGAGGATGATGAGCATGTCGTTAGGCGATGAGGAGACATTGTTCAGTCCCTCGAAAGCCAGTCCGCCAGACATGGCGCCGTCGCCGATGACAGCTATCACGTGGCGACGTTTGTCGAGCAGGCGTGACGCGACAGCCATGCCGAGCGCGGCGGAGATGCTGTTCGACGCATGTCCGCATGTGAAGGTGTCATACTCTGACTCGTCGGGCGATGGGAAAGGCTTCAGCCCGTGGAGCTTGCGGTTTGTCGGGAAACGGTCACGGCGGCCGGTGAGTATCTTGTGGGCGTAGGCCTGGTGGCCGACATCCCACACAATACGGTCGTATGGGGTGTTGAAGACATAATGCAGCGCCACCGTCAGCTCGAGGGCTCCAAGGCTTGAGGCGAGGTGTCCCGGGTTGACGGCAAGGGCGTTGACGATGTTGTCGCGCAACTCGTCACATATCTGCGGCAGCTCGTCTATCGGGAGCTTGCGCAGGTCGTATGGGGTGTCTATATCTGTCAGATGATGGTTGGCCATTTATGATTGATGGATTGTTGCTGCCCCACGGCCCTGCCTTCAAAGGCCAGGACGCTGGGCGGAGACGCATGACAGTGTGACCGATGCCATCACACAGGCTCTGGCGTTGGCCGCTCTCTTGCCCCGCAGTGCTGCAGCCGGGGCCTTCCAGCGGAGTGTTGCTGCTGCTGTGTGGGATGGTGACGCGCTGCTCCTACTCTTCTGAGAACAGAATATCGTCATACTTGAGCATGACAGGTTTCTGTCCGGCTTCCTTGATGAGGGTCTCTGGGACATACTGCTTCTCAACACAGAGGCGGAAGGTGTACTCGCGGAACCACTCGTCGGTCATGACGACACATCCATTCTGTCCGCTCGCCGCTCCCCATGAGTTCTCCACCTTCCAGTAGCGTGGCTTCCCTGTCGCTGTCGTGTCGACGGCTGTCAGCGTCATGGCATGTGCCGACGCGCTCTCACGTGTGGCGAGACGCTCAGCCTTGTCCATCGGGAATGATGTCTGGAAGAGGCTCTCGTAGTCGTAGACATCGAGCGAGGCGAGTCCGCGCTTGCTGTCGAAGTCTTTTATGTCATACGACGTGTATAGCTTCTTGCCTGCCTTCAGGGCTGTCACGGCGAGGGCTTCTATCTCGTCCATGGGGAGATTCAGGAAACGCCAGTTGTGGCCGTCATAGGTATGGCGGTCATACTCCACCTCATAGACTTTGTGGTAGGCATTGCGCGGGTCGTTCATGACAATGAGGTAGCGTGTGTCGAGACCTGTGGCGCCACACTCCTTGGCGAACGACAGCGGCGTGTACTCCTTCTGCTCGCCGACAGGCTTGCCGTCCTTGTCTGTATGCTGGTATGTGAATGTCTCCACGGGCTCGCCATAGACGGTCGACAGGATGCCGTAGACTGTCTTCAGCATAGCGGTCTTCTCTGCTGCCAGCGCCGCCGGCTTCTTCCCCTCGGCCACCATCTGCCTGAGTCTCAGGCCATACTCCCTCAGCTTGCGCTTTATTATCGACGATGCCTGCGATGTGCTCTCTGACGAGAATGTCTCCGGTGCCACGCTCTGTGGGACAAGCCCATACTTCCCGACAAGGTCTATGACACCACAGAATGTGCCGCCGTCGCTGAGAGGCTGCCCGAAGAGGAACTGCACCTCAGGGTCGTTGATGTCCTTCCTGCCCGTGTCGATGATGCTCTGGAGGAAGAGGTTCGACTTCTCAAGCTGGTCCCAGAAGAACAGGTAGCTCTGTGAGAACACCACGCTCTTGCCCTCATTCTGCAGGGCGAAGTCATTGCGCAGGACATTGAGGCCGGAGAACATCCAGCAGCGGCCTGAGCTCTTCTGGTCCTGTATCGACTGCTGGCGTGTCTCGACAGCGAATGTCTTCGGCACAGGCATGCGCGACGCCTTGCCCTTGGCGAGGGTGTTGATACTGTTGTTCTGTATGGCGTTCGTGAGAGCCTTCTGGGCAGGACTCTTCATGTCCTGGGATGCTATAGACTTCATCATTGCTGGCGTGATGCCGCCACTCTTCGTCTGGGCCTGTGCAGCCAGTGTCATACCTGCCGCAAGGACACATAAAGCGATTCTTTTCTTCATGTCTGTCAGAGGATTATGTTATATTTTGCAAAATTAATAGAAATATCCCGTTTACTCACTTGTAGTAAACAAAAATTAACACATTTGGGCGGTTTTATCCATTGTGTGGTCAGAAACGGCCTATTGCATCAGCACGTGACATGTGCTCATTATTAATATAAAGGGTAGACGAGAAAGGAATAAGGGGCAAGTGAGAATGGGATAAGAGGCAGGTGAGAATGGGATAAGGGGCAGGTGAGAATGAATACAAGGGGCAGTTAAGAATGGGATAAGGGGCAGACGTGGATAATATAAAGACAGGCCGACAATACGTCGCGTGGAGAGGGGAGACATGTCTATGCAGAGCGGGACAGTGGCAGAGAGGACCCCGTGGGCGGCACCATGGCATAAGGGCGGCACGGCAGTCCGCAGCATTATTCCACCCATGAGGATATCCCAATCCTTGTACCACCCCGCCTCCCACGCCCCGCCCTCTGCTGCTTCCCGTATCCGAGGCGCGGAGCCATCGCGTGGAGCCTTGCAGCGCTAATGCGGCGTAAGGCAGAGATGCCACCCACGCTTACGAATCGTAACTTCGGGCCGTAGTCTCGCTTACAGTTTTATTGCCTGTCCGTCAATTCTACAAAAGGTACAGGATGAGCCTCTGATTCCTACTGGATGACGAGCTCATGCAATACGGATAGCGTCGTCATTCCTACTGCTTACACTCCTTAACCACCGCCGTGCAACAGCGAGGATGTCTCCGCGAGGTTAAAAGGCTCTATTGCTTACACTCCTTAACCGCCGCCATGCAACAGCGAGGATGCAGGAGCAGATGCCGGCGATAGCCCGTGTGGCATATATGACAGCCATCTTGAAGCCGGGATTGAGGCCGGAAGACAGGGCACGCCATGGCGGTTGTGGCATGATGGGACGTGGCATATGGGCACAAAAAAAGCAGCTGCGAATCTCGCAGCTGCCACTCATTTGCTGTAGCGGGAGGGGGTCACGATCCCTCGACCTCCGGATTATGAATCCGACGCTCTAACCAGCTGAGCTATCCCGCCAACATGTCTTGCTCATGATTGTGTAATACCTTTGTTGCCGACTCGCTAAGAGTGGCCTCGGCAGGCATATCTCTCATTTGCGGGTGCAAAGGTAATACAATTTTTTTATACTGCAAAGAGAAATGACGTTTTTTTTATTCAAATACCACTTTTTTTTGCTCATATCGGATTTTATTCGTACTTTTGCATGACATTATACAATACTTATAATCCCACGTGGGAATATAGGCTGCAAGGCCACACACTCCCAGCATCGTGGCGCGTAAGCATGCAGGATGTCATGCCACGCTGTCCATGCTGGACACGGGACAGACCATGACGGCATGCTATCCATGCCGGGAAGCATGGAGACAACGTGGCTATAGAATCTGAAACGACAAACAACAGGGTGGGGAAGGAATGCGGACAGGGAGAAACACTGCATAGCCCGGCTCCATAACACAGCACGACATGGCCAAAGCCATGCGACGGCACACAGCAAACATAAATGGTAATAATAAAACGTCTTGACATATTCGTGGCACGACAGTTCGCCATGCTCTTCGCCGGAACGTTCTGCATCAGCCAGTTCGTCCTGATGATGCAGTTCCTGTGGCGTTATGTCGACGAGCTTATCGGAAAGGGACTCTCTGTCGATGTCCTCGCACAGTTCTTCTGGTACATGGGCCTCATGCTCGTCCCGCAGGCGCTTCCGCTCGCCATACTCCTGTCGTCGCTCATAACATTCGGCAACCTTGGCGAAAGCTCAGAGCTCACAGCCATAAAGGCAGCCGGAATATCCCTCATGCAGGCATTCCGCTCGCTCATAGCCATAACAGCTATTGTCCTGTTAGGCTCGTTCTACTTCCAGAATGTCGTGGCCCCCGACGCCAACCGCAAGTTCATGCAGCTCCTGGCTGCCATGAAGCAGAAAAACCCCGAGCTCGAGATACCAGAGGGCGTGTTCTATGACGGCATACCTGACTGCAACCTCTATGTGCAGAAAAAGGATATGGGCACAGGAATGCTCTATGGAATCATGATATACCGCATGACAAACTCATTCGAGGACGCGGCGATAATACTCGCCGACAGCGGACGCCTGCAGACAACAGCCGACAAGAAACACCTCCTGCTGCAGCTGTACAAGGGAGAATGGTTCGAGAACATGCAGACACAGAGCATCGTCGGGAACGCCAACGTACCCTATAGGAGAGAGACATTCGTCACAAAACGCATCCTGCTCGATTTCGACCCGGAGCTCAACGTCGACAACGACCTCTTCGCCGGCGACGCGCGCGGCAAGAGCCTCCACGACATCAGGGACGGACTGAAACAGACAAACCACTCGCTCGACAGCATCGGACGGGAGGTGAACAAGGACATAAGGCGCATGTACTTCGCCAGATACATGCCACAGAAGAAAGACACCGTGGACGGGAAGAAACTCCTCGCCAAGGCCAAGGCAGCGACATACGACGTGGACACCATATACGGACGCCTCACAACAGACGAGAAGAAATCAGTAACATTACAGGCACTCAGCGAGGTGAGGATGGTCCACGACTATCTCGCATTCAGCGGACTGACAGCGGCTGACGGAAACCGCATCGTCAGAGAGCACTATCTCGAGTGGATAAACAAGTACACGACATCACTGCTCTGTCTCATATTCTTCTTCATCGGAGCACCACTCGGAGCCATCATACGCAAGGGAGGACTCGGAGTGCCAATCATCATCTCCGTCATCGTCTACATCATATACTTCCTCCTCGACAATACAGGATTCAGAATGGCACGCCTCGGAGCATGGCCCGTATGGCTCGCAAAAGGCCTCGCGCCCGTCGTGCTCATACCTACTGCCGTCTTCTTCACATACAAGGCCAACAAAGACTCCATGGTCTTCAACATCGACCTGTACCGTAACTTCTTCATGAGACTCCTCGGACTGAGGCTGAAACGGAGCATATCCATCAAGGAGGTCATCATAGAAGAGCCACAATATGCCGACGACAAGACACGCCTGCAGACCATAACACACGATATCGTAGAATACAACAAGGAACACAGGCTATACCTCATGCCTAATGTCATCAACGTATTCTTCAGGTATGTCCCCGACCATGAGATAGAACGCATAAGCGATGAGCTCGAGAGCGTCATAGCTGACCTCGGCAACACACGCGAGCGCGACGTCATGAAACTCCTCCAGCAGTACCCCGTCATGTCCGTAAAGGCACATACAAGACCATTCGACAGGAAATGGATGAACATCCTCGCGTTCCTCATCCTGCCCGTAGGCATATTCCTGTATATACGCATGTGGATGTTCAGACTGAGGCTCCTCGGCGACCTCAGGACAATACACAACCTCAACGACGGCGTCATACAGAGGATAGATACATTATTATATATTGCGGAACAGACACAAGACGATGCCATATAGAAAAATAGTTAAAAAGTGAAATAAACTCACATAATCTTTGTGATACACGATAAAAATAAGTAAATTTGCAGTCACTACAACAATCAAGCACTATGATGACTTTATCAGAACGACTCAACAGACTCTCCCCCTCAGCCACTCTCGCCATGTCACAGAAAAGCTCAGAGATGAAGGCACAGGGCATCGACGTCATAAACATGAGCGTCGGAGAGCCAGACTTCAACACACCAGACCATATCAAGGCTGCGGCGATAAAGGCCGTGGAGGAAAACTGGAGCAGATACAGCCCAGTGCCAGGATACCCAAGCCTTAAGCAAGCCATAGTGGAAAAGCTCAGAAACGAGAACGGACTGGAATACAAACCATCACAGATAGTATGCTCCAATGGCGCTAAACAGTCAGTCTGCAACTCCATAATGGCTATCGTGAACGCAGGAGACGAGGTCATCATACCAGCACCATACTGGGTGAGCTACCCGCAGATGGTCCTCCTCGCAGAGGGAACACCAGTCATCGTCGAGGCTCCGATAGAACAAGACTTCAAGATAACCCCACAGCAACTCGAGGCCGCAATAACCCCAAAGACAAGGGCCCTCATACTCTGCTCACCATCCAACCCTACAGGCTCAGTATACAGCAAGGAAGAGCTCGAGGCCCTCAAGGATGTGCTCCTCAGACATGAGCGCGTCATCGTCATTGCCGACGAGATATACGAGCACATAAACTATATAGGCAAACACGCTTCCATAGCATCATTCGACGATATCAAAGACCGTGTCATCGTCGTCAACGGAGTATCAAAAGCCTACGCCATGACAGGATGGCGCATAGGATTCATAGCAGCGCCAGAGTGGATAGCGAAGGGATGCAACAAGCTCCAGGGACAATACACCTCAGGCCCATGCTCCGTGTCACAGAAAGCAGCCGAGGCCGCCTTCGCCGGCCCACAAGAGTGCGTGGAGACAATGAGACAGGCATTCGAGCGCAGGAAAAACCTCATCGTTAGACTCGCAAAGGATATACCCGGACTCGAAGTCAACAACCCAGAGGGCGCGTTCTACCTCTTCCCGAAATGCTCATCGTTCTTCGGCAAAAGCTACAACGGCACAACCATCAACACCTCGACCGACCTCGCCATGTTCATTCTCGAGAAAGGACACGTCGCAACAGTCGCAGGAGACGCCTTCGGCTCGCCTGAATGCTTCCGCATGAGCTACGCCACAAGCGATGAGAACATCATCGAGGCAATGAGGCGGATAAAAGAGACACTCGCTCTGTTAGCATAACACGAGATATTACAAAAGAGGAAAAATTACACCGAAAAGGTGTTAAAATTGTTTAATGTAGACATTTCTTCAATAAAAATAATTATCTTTGCGATTGAAAAAACGATGAAGATAGTATGCCTCTATATATCATGAAACACCAAGACATGATTTGTCCTTTCTCATCGTTTTCATACCATGAGGGCTTCACAATTTGTTAATGGCTGATTATTTGAACATTGCAGATGTGACAAATAGCGGTTCGCGCTATGCTGGCACACACATATAGGATGGGACAATACACACACGCCAGGACAATAACACGCCTTATGATGTCCAACACCGTGGTAAACGTCTCCAGCTTGCATACAGAAAGCAGACACAAGACACACACCACCACAATCAATCAACCGCAAGGATATTAAAGACAGATTATAAAGAATAATTTAATCGAATTCAAGTTTAATTCTATTAATAACTAAATCTAAAAACATTATGGCAAATTCACAGAAAGCAGCCCCAGCTCAGAAGAAGCAGGGCTTCCAGGGTGTTCGCGCAGCGATTTGGATCATTGTTATCTGCTTTATTGCAGGTGTAGCATTCTTCCAGCTTGTGCTTGGTAACCCAGCAAACTTCCAGGGTGGCGACAACGCAAACGCTCCTCTCCCAGGTAACCTGCTTGGTACTATCTATAAAGGTGGTATCGTCGTTCCAGTCATCATCACTCTCCTCTTCACCGTTATCGCCCTCTCTGTAGAGCGTGGTATCGCACTCAATGTTGCTAACGGTAAGGGCAAGCTCGCTAAGTTCGTTGCTGAAGTTAAGAAAGCCGTTACTTCTGGCGACCTCCAGAAGGCACAGCAGCTCTGCGACAAGCAGCAGGGTGTTGTAGGTAACGTCGTTACAGCATCTCTCAAGGCTTACGCTGAGATGGAGCAGGCTACTGGCCTCAAGAAAGAGCAGAAAGTCGCTAAGATCCAGCAGGCCCATGAGGAGGCCGTTCAGCTCGAGATGCCTACTCTCCAGATGAACATGCCTATCCTCGCTACTCTCGTAACTCTCGGTACTCTCACCGCCCTCTTCGGTACTGTGGTCGGTATGATCAAGTCATTCGCCGCTCTTGCAGCCGGTGGTGGTGGCGACTCTCTCGAGCTCTCTACTGGTATTTCAGAGGCCCTCGTCAATACAGCATCTGGTATCTTGACATCATGGTGCGCCGTTGTTGCTTATAACTTCTACTCAAACAAGATCGATAAGCTCACTTACGCTCTTGATGAGGTTGGTTACACTATCGCTAAGACATACGAGGCTAACCATACAGAAGAGGCTTAATCTTTTTACTAACCCTTTAAAACTTTTATCACTATGGGTAAAGTAAAAATCAAGAAAGCCGACGTCTGGATTGATATGACCCCGATGTCCGACGTCATGGTCCTCCTCCTCACTTTCTTCATGTTGACTTCTACTTTCGTGAAGAATGAGGCTGTGAAGGTCAATACGCCAGGATCGGTGTCTGAGATCAAAGTTCCAGAGACTGAAGTTCTGCAAATACTCGTTGATAAAGGTGGCAAGATTTTCATTGGGCTTGACAAACCAGGATACATGCAGGAGATGCTCAACAACTTCTCAGGCTCTGTGTCAAACCTCAACCTCTCTGCACCACAGCAGAAGAATTTCGTTGCCCTCGCATCATTCGGAGTACCTGTTGCAGAAATGTCAAATGTCCTCAGACATGAGTCTTCAGACATCAACAACCTTCAGAAAGAGATGGGTATCCCTACCGACAGCATCAATGGAGGTATGAGTGAGTTCCAGCTCTGGGTGGACGCAGCACGCAACTCGTCTTTCGGCAGCGATATGAAAATCGCTATCAAGGCCGATGCCGCTACACCTTACAAGGTCGTTAAGAAGATGATGTCCGAACTTCAGGACATGAGTGAGAACCGTTACTATCTTATTACCAACTTAAAGAAGGAGGGTGAATAATTATGGCAAAGAAAAAAGGCTCAAGACAGAAAAAAGCCGAGACCCGCGTCGACTTCACCCCGATGGTGGATATGATGATGCTCCTCATCACCTTCTTCATGTTGTGTACATCGCTTAGCAAGCCGCAGTCAATGCAGCTCACTATGCCAAGTAACGATAAGAATGTGAACGAGCAAGACCGTGGTGCGACAAAAGCGTCACAGACCATCACAATATACCTCGCAGGTAACGACGCAGTTTACCATGTCGATGGTATACCTAACTATGACGATCCAAAATGTCTCAAAAAGACAACTTGGGGAGCAAATGGTCTGCGTGATGTCCTCATCAACCACAAGACAGAAGAAGGATACACTCCTGTTAAGAACATAAAGGCTTCAAAGGCTCTCCTCGACGCCGAGCGCGCAAAGGACAAGACAATGTCTGACTCCGTCTACAACGCACGCCTTGAGAAAATCAAGAAAGGTGAGCTCGAGACAGGTAAAGTCCCTCCTCTGACTATCATCATCAAGGCTCTTGATACAGCTAACTACAAGAACCTCGTTGACGCTCTTGACGAAATGCAGATTTGTGCAATTGGTAAGTATGTTATCGACCAGGTTAATGATGACGACCTCAAGCTCCTCAATGCAGCTGGCGTGAAATAATACCTGATAGATAATTAACCCATAAACAGAAATATCCGAACTATGTCAAAAATAGATCTTATTTCAAATGATTGGATCGAGCTCGTCTTTGCCGGTCGTAATCATGCCTATGGTGCTTATCAGTTGCGTAAGTCAACCGGAAAACGTAACCTCTGGTCTATGGTTTTCGTCGCTGCTGTCGCAGCATTAGCATACGTAGGTCTCGCAGCATATAACACATATCAGGAACAGCAGAAAGCTCGTTTCGAGGCTGAGATGGAAGCTTCACTCCTCGAGCAGAAGAAAGAAGCTAAGGTCGAGAAGAAGACCGAGGCTCCTAAGATAGAGGTCCAGAAGGTAGAGAAGGTTAAGTCTTCTATCGCCTTCACACCTCCTGTAATCAAGAAAGACTCCGAGGTTAAGCCTGAGGAGGAAATGAAGACACAGGACGAGCTCAATGAGAACAAGACTGCCATCGGCGCCTTCGACGTGAAGGGTAACGACGAGGAAGGCGGTACTGTCCTCAAGGCTGTCGAGGAAATCGCTACTCCAGAACCTCCTAAGCACGAGGAAGAGAACAAGGTATTCGACGTCGTAGAGCAGATGCCATCATTCCCTGGTGGACCAAGCGCTCTCATGGCTTACCTCTCTTCTCATGTGAAGTATCCTGCTGTAGCTGAGGAGAATGGTATACAGGGACGCGTTACTGTTCAGTTCGTCGTTGAGAAGGACGGTAGCGTGACTGACGTGAAGACAATGAAGTCTGTCGATCCTTCACTCGACCGTGAGGCAGAGCGAGTTGTCAGGTCAATGCCTAAGTGGATACCTGGTAAGCAGAACGGTTCTGCCGTTCGTGTGAAATACTTCGTTCCTGTTGTATTCCGCCTCCAGTAATCATGACAGATTTATATCTTGAATGAAATATAAGTGAAGAGTAGTGGTGAGGCTTCTCCCAAGAGAGGGTTTACCTCTACTCTTTGCTTTTTAATTGTAAATAGAAACCTGACGCTTGTACTTGATTTAGGCCTCATACATAACATACGTATATCACATTTTTATGTCGTCCTTACGGCAAAATTGATGTTCGTTATAAATTGCCCCCATCATAATGTCAAGACTCGTCATCCAGATAAGCGAAAAAACTTTTGACCGTATCCCATCATAACAGCTAAAGAATGAAAGTATCTGAAGTAACCAATCGAAATATACTGACATATATATTGACGCTCACACTCACATTGTTGGTTTTCTGCTCTTGTGGTAACAAGCAGAAGTCCAAGAATGCCAGAACGGACACTTATGCATCAGGTGAGATGGTACTCATGTGCGATGAAAGCTTCAGCCCCATTATTGAAGAGGAACTACGCGTATTCCATGCCACATACCCCGATGCGCATGTCACACCACAATACACCAATGAGCTCGATGCTGTCAACGCGCTTATGCAGCAGAAGGTTCATCTCATTATAACAGCAAAGAACTTTACAGAGAAACAGCTCAACTACTTCAAGTCGAATAATCTCCAGCCTCGCTATTTCCCACTCGGATATGATGGCCTTGCACTTATTTGCAACAACCAGAATACAGACTCATGTATAACGGTTAATGATGTGAAACGTATCCTCAGCGGACAGGCCAGAGACTGGAATGAGATTAATAAAGGCTCAAAGCTTGGAGTGATTGATGTCGTGTTCGATAACAACAAGTCGGCTGCCGTCCATTTTGCTGTCGATTCCATCCTTGGCGGGAAACCTATAAATAGCCCCAATATAACAGCCGTAAAGACCAGTGCTGAAGTGATTAATTACGTTGAGAAGACTCCCAATGCCATCGGCATCATCGGCAGCAACTGGCTGAACGACAAGCGTGACACAACTAACGTGACGTTCAAGAAGAATATAACCGTCATGTCCATCTCGCAGATGGAGACAGCAACAGAGATGAACAGCTGGAAACCATATCAGCTATATCTGCTTGACGGTCGCTATGCCTTCACACGCACAGTGTATGCTCTCCTCGTAGACCCCTATCACGGCCTTCCCGTAGGATTCGCCAATTTCCTACAGTCACCAATAGGCCAGAAGATAATTCTCAAATCTGCCCTGCTACCTTATCGCGGAGATTTGACATTTAGAAAAGTTAACGTAAAGACAGAGTGACACTAATTAAACTTTTTCCCGCTCATGTTGTCATATAGATAAAGGTTACAGAAAATTCTCTTAATCAAAAACTAATGACATAAATCACCGGCGGTAATGTTCATAGTATAACTTTCACATTAATATAAACACAATACTCAGGAAATAAAGATACATACCGAGACAAGAAGACATAGGACAAGTGAAAACCTTTTCAGTCTATGTAAACTGAAAGAAGACTTGTAGAGTATAACAGTTAACAGAATAGTAATAATAGAAGAACCATCTTAAACCCAGTGATTATGAAGACAATCAAATATCTTTTCGTCGGAGCGCTGATGACAGTCCTCAGCGTTCCTGCAATGGCACAGGTGTCCATTGCTGATGCAGTTAAGGAAATCAAGAGTTCAAAGGATGCAAAGGCTACAGAGGCAGTCGTTAAGCAGGCTTATAAGCTTGTCAAGAAGAATGCTGTCGAGGTGGCTAAGCTCGGACGCGCATACCTCGATGTTAAGGATACTCTTAACGCCCGCAAGTATGCTCAGCTCGCTATCAAGGCCAACAAGAACTCTGCTGCTGGCTATCTCCTCCAGGGAGATATCGAGGTTTTCAATGATAACCCAGGTGAGGCTGCAGCATGGTATCAGAATGCCATCTACTTCGACTCAAAGAACGCTGAGGCTTACAAGAAGTATGCGTTCATCTATCGCGGACGTGACCCAAAGCAGGCAGTACAGACCCTTGAGCAGCTCCGCACAGTAGACCCATCTTACCCTGTTGATGCAGAGGCAGGACACATCTATTATATGTCTGCTACCAAGAACTCTGCTTACATGCCTCTCGCACTTGAGAGCTATCAGAAAGTCCAGCTTCCAGCTCTCGCAAAGCTTGAGTCTTACTACATGACAGAGTATGCTCTCGTAGCTTTTGCAAGCCAGAAGAATGATCTCTCTAAGAAAATTGCAGAGTTTGGTCTGCAGACTAAGCCACGCAATGCAGGCTACAATCGTCTCGCCCTTTACAACTCTGTCGAGCTCAAGCAGTATGACGACGCTATCAAGTATGTTGACCGTCTCTTCAATCAGAGCGACTCACTTGAGGCCACAGCCAACGACTTCAAGTTCGCAGCCCTTGCCTATGCAGGTGCGAAGAACTATGACGAGGCTATCAACTATTACACAAAGCAGCTTAATGCCGTAGAGGATGCAGAGGACAAGGCTGCTACACTCAAGGCTATCTCTGATACTTATAAGGAGAAAGGCGACCTCGCAAACTCTCTTGCAAAGTATGAGGAGTATCTCAAGATTAACCCTTCAGCCAACGCAAACGACTATGCCGGTTTTGCCAATATCTACCGCAATATGGCGGCTGAGCAGACAGGCGCAGAGCAGGCTGCATCAGTCGAGAAGGCTATCGCCATATATAACGACATGAAGGTGAAGTATCCAACATCTGCCGACTACTCTAACTTTATGGCAGCTCGTACTATTCAGCTGCTCGACGCTGACCAGAAGAAGGGTCTTGCAAAGCCATACTATGAGGCTCTCGTTACCTCTATCGAGACAGCAGGCATAAAGTCTGACGCAGACAAGTCACGCATCAAGGAGGCTTACACATACCTCGGCATCTATCTCTTCAAGATTAAGAACGACAGCGCAGCCGCAAAACCATACTTCGACAAGCTCATCTCTATTGACCCAGAGAATGCTCTCGCAAAGCAGGTGCTCGCTACATATTAAAAATAATATTCGTTAATCATACTTCCTGGGGCAGACAATCATGTCTGCCCCATATTAATTTTCTTTGTACTTTTATTCCATTCCCACTTATGCCCACATCTACCACGATATCCCCTGCCTCCTTATCCGACGATGAGCGCTTTATGCGTATGGCACTCGCCGAGGCACACGCGGCAGGGGCCGCTGGCGAGATTCCTATAGGTGCCGTAATAGTCTCACGGGGCATCGTCCTCTCGCGTGCTCATAACCTCACTGAGACATTGTGCGATGTCACAGCACATGCTGAGATGCAGGCCATAACGGCTGCCGCAAACACATTGGGCGGTAAATACCTTACTGACTGCACTCTTTACGTCACTGTCGAGCCATGCCCAATGTGTGCGGGAGCTATCGGATGGGCACAGATAAAGAGGGTGGTTTATGGTTGCCCTGACCCGAAACGTGGATTCAGGGAGTATTCGCCGCGTGCGCTGCATCCTAAGACAACAGTGACAGAGGGCATACTTGAGGATGAATGCCGGGAGCTGATGCAGAATTTCTTCCGCAGTAAGCGCAGATGACATATGGGTGATTATCAGGCGAATAATATGTGAAAAAAACTACTATTGACAACACAAAAGCAAGAACAGACATTTATAATGAAGGCAGATATTGAAATAGCGCGTGAGACGGTGCTCGCCCCAATTCAGGATATAGCGGCAGGCATCGGTATCCCAACAGATAAGTTAGAACAATATGGCCGGTATATGGCCAAAGTCCCAGAGAATCTTATTGACGACGACAAAGTGTCGCGCTCAAAACTCATACTTGTGACAGCCATGACACCTACCAAGAGTGGTAACGGCAAGACAACGGTATCCATCGGTCTTGCCCTTGGCATGGCAAAGATTGGCAAACGTGCCATCCTCGCCTTGCGTGAGCCCTCTCTCGGCCCATGTTTTGGCATGAAAGGCGGTGCTGCCGGTGGTGGCTATGCGCAGGTATTGCCAATGGAGAAAATCAACCTTCACTTCACTGGCGATTTCCATGCTATCACCTCAGCCCATAACATGATAACCGCTCTTCTCGACAATTATATCTACCAGCATCAGGAAGAAGGGTTCCATCTGAAGCGTATCCTCTGGAAACGTGTGCTTGATGTCAACGACCGCAACCTCCGGTTTATCACAACAGGTCAGGGCGGCCCTAAGGATGGTGTCACACTTCCGTCGGGTTTTGATATCACTCCTGCCTCCGAGATAATGGCGATACTCTGTCTCGCCACATCACTCGATGACCTCCGTCATCGCATAGAGAATATTATCCTCGGTATAAAAGAGGATGACACTCCTTTCACAGTGAGGGACCTTGGTGTCGCCGGGGCTATCACTGTTCTTCTGATGGATGCCATACATCCTAATCTCGTGCAGACAACTGAGCGGACTGCTGCTTTCGTACATGGCGGCCCGTTCGCAAATATCGCACATGGCTGCAACTCCATCCTTGCTACAAAGATGGCGATGACCTACGGTGAGTATGCAATCACAGAGGCAGGCTTCGGTGCTGACCTTGGAGCAGAGAAGTTCCTTGATATCAAATGTCGCAAGGCCGGTATCGCTCCTGCTGCTACTGTCCTTATCATTACGTCTGCAGCGCTCGCTATCCATGGCTGGGAGAATGTTGAGCGTCATCTTTCTAATCTTAGAGCTTTTGGCCAGAAAGTCGTTGTCTGCCTGAATAAGTTCCCTCACGATACAGAAGATGTGATTGCCGATATCCGTAGCCATGTCGAGGCGTACGGAGTTGCTTTCGCTGTCAACCGCTCTTTTGCTGAAGGTGGTGTGGGTGCCATTGACTTCGCACGGACCGTGGTTGAAGTCGCGGAGAGTGGAGATGTGCCATCCGTCACATATACTTATGATGACAACGACAGCGTGAAGGAGAAGATTCGGAAGGTCTGCATGGGGCTTTATGGTGCCTCAGAGCTGACATACAGCGATGAAGCTGAGGAGACTATTGCTGCTATCGACTCTATGGGTTTGAGCCATCTGCCCGTTTGTATCGCCAAGACACAGTATTCATTCTCCACCGACGCTAAGGCCACAGGAGCTCCCTCTGGACACACTGTCCATATACGTAACATAGTCATTAATGCTGGTGCGGAGATGATTGTCGCTGTTGCCGGGGCCATTCTCCGTATGCCAGGTCTCCCTAAGTCGCCACAGGCTGAGCGTATTGATATTGTAAACGGACAGATAGAGGGACTTTCGTGAGTCGTGCCCAGTCTGGGCTTAGGCACAGCCATTTAGCATACACTGGAACCAGCCCGCGAAGTTTGGGAACCTTAGCCTATCCTTACAGGTCGGCTGTTGCAAAAAAATATTATTACTGTCCGCTAAACATCAATCAAGAAAATACCTAAAAGAGGCTGTGTCAAAATGAACTGCACCCCAAAAGTTAGACAAAAAACTTTTGGAGTGCAGTTTGTTTATGAAAAGGACATTTGCAGAAAAACTTAACATTGTATCTCAAGTTCTCTCTGGGGTACCCCAAAGCCGTCTATGCAAAGAATACCACTTAGGACAACATTATTTGGAAAATTTGATAGACCGCTACCGAAAATATGGTGAAAACGGCTTGAATCGTAAGCCACACATAAAGATTCCGCCTGAAAGAAAAATAGAGTTAGCGCGTGATTTTATTGAAAATGGTGTAACTTTGCGCCAGATATGCAATGAAAACAAAATCAGCCGAACAACCTTTGAATCATGGGTTCGCAGGGCAAGAGCTTATGGATATGATTCATTGCGACAATATAACAGGCGGGGACGTCCCCCGAAAGACTCAATGGCAAGACCGAAAAAGAAAGAGCCACAGACAGAACTGGAGAAGCTTCAGGCGGAAAACCTCCGTCTGAGAGCGGAGAACGCGCTGCTAAAAAAAGTGAAGGCCTTAGTCGAGGAACAGGAAGCCCGAGCACGTCTCAATGGGCAAAAGCCATCGACGAACTAAGGTCTGAATATCCTCTTGACTTATTGTTGGAGTTAAGAAAGATGGCTCGTTCCGTGTTCTATTATCATCTTAAACGATTAAAGGCAAAGGATAAGTATGCTGATGAAAAAGACAATATAAAATCTATTTTTCATGAGCATAAAGGACGTTACGGATATAGGCGTGTAACTGCCGAGATGCGTAACCGTGGTTTTATAATCAACCACAAGACAGTCCAAAGATTGATGCAGTCAATGAACATTAAAAGTCAGATACGCAAAGTGCGATACCGTTCATACAAGGGTGAGGTCGGCAGAATCGCTCCCAATATAATTAACCGTGATTTTGAAGCTTCGGCACCCAATCAGAAATGGGCGACCGATGTGACACAGATAAACATTGGTTCGACCAAACTGTATCTGTCACCGATTCTTGATATGTTCAATGGTGAAATCATATCCTATAATATATCCAAATCGCCAAACCTCGAGCAGATATATGATATGCTTGATAAGGCGTTTGAGAAATACGATAAACTCGACGGGCTTATACTCCATTCTGACCAGGGATGGCAATATCAGCACTTCGGATACAGGCAACGGATTGAAGAACATCACATAATCCAAAGCATGTCTCGTAAAGGCAACTGTCTTGACAATGCTATGGCTGAAAACTTCTTCGGCATAATGAAATCCGAATTGCTTTATGCCGAGGAATTTGACTCGCCGGAAGCCTTTATAAAGGCTTTGGATGAATATATTGATTACTACAACAATAAAAGAATTAAATCCCGGTTAAAAGGAAAGAGCCCGGTGCAATACCGAACTCTTTCTATTACTGGATAATGTTTAACCTGTCCAACTTTTGGGGGTCGCTTCATAACACTGGTATCAGCCCTAATTTAATCTCAATGTGGAATGTTTAGCGGACAGTA
>OBLI01000468.1_pt1 | contig 42774 bp, 38 predicted proteins | sample 1519701 | NCBI WGS metagenome assembly OBLI01 (sample SAMEA3663005, study PRJEB22513) | pig gut metagenome | biome: pig gut; feature: pig-associated habitat; material: faeces | place: France | collected 2012
ATGCCGGCACAGGCAAGGAACTGACCATCAAAAAGTTGACCGAAATCGTGACTCGCGTCGTGGGATATGAGGGCGAGATCATTTGGGATACTACCAAGCCCAACGGCACACCGCGCAAACTTCTCGACGTATCGAAAGCCACCTCACTCGGCTGGACCTATAAGACCGAACTCGAAGATGGCATCCGTCTCGCCTACGAAGACTTTCTGAACAATCCGATGCGTGCAGAAAGATAAATTTCATTTAATAGTTAATAGATATTAGATAATAGATAACATCATAACAACTCAGGCATGATCCAAGGGGAGAAGAAATACTTGTGGGCCGAGCCGATAGTGGCATGGGGGTCATTTGCGATCCTCCTCACGCTCTATTGGCTGACAGTAGCCCCTACCGTCTCTTATTGGGACTGTCCGGAATATGTCACGGCGGCATATCTTCTGGAGGTGGGTCATCCCCCCGGCAATCCGACATGGATGTTGGTGGAGCGTATCGTCACCATGTTTGCCCCCTCGCCGGAATATGCCGCCTTGTTGGTGAATCTCTCCTCGGGACTATTCACAGCCTTCGCAGCCTTCTTCTTGGCGAAGACTTTATTCCGGGTCGGGCTTTGGGTTTTGCTCAAGTTGCCGCGACGCCATATCCCGGCACCCTTGGCAACAGCCGGCGGAGCCCTGGTCGGCACCATGGCATTCGGACTTTGCGACTCGATATGGTATTCTGCTGTAGAGGCGGAAGTATATGCCATGTCGATCTTTATGACCTCGCTCTGTCTCTGGCTGATGGCGAAATGGGCAGGCACGAGTCGGCGAGACGATTCCTGGCGACTCTTGGTCTTGATAGCCTACATTTTCGGGCTTAGCATCGGCATCCATCAGCTCAACCTGCTCTGCATCCCGGCATTGGCGATGATTTGGGCAGTGAGACGCGGCATCCGCACCACCGGCAAGTTGGTAGTAATCTTCCTGTTGTCGCTGATTATTGTGGCATGCCTACTTGTCGGCATGATGCCCTCATCGATCGCGTTGGCATCATGGTTTGAGTTGATAGCCGTCAATAGCTTGGGGTTGCCGCACCTCAGCGGTGTGGTGATCTATCTGCTGACACTCGGCGCATCTCTGATGATAGCCGTTACGGCATGCTCACGCTCCAAGAGCCGCATAGTGATGGGGATGGCTTGCTATCCCGCCATATTCCTGTCGGGGATATTCATCATCTCCGAGCATTATCTGATCGGGGCCATCGTCTCAGCGGGAGTTGCCGCGCTGTTGGTATCGGGCTCCAACTTCAAGGTGAGACGACTATATCTCTCGATATGGATGCTCACCATGCTCCTGACCGGATATGCTTCATACGCTCTGATACCGATAAGAGGGGGCATCCCTGCTCCACCCAACGCGATGATGCCCGGCAATCCCTTCTCATTTGCCGCCTACCAGAGCCGCGAAGTATATGGTTCAAAACCGCTGCTATATGGTGAGACGCCCTATAGCCGTCCTCTTCTGCATGAAGAGAAAGACTCGACCGGGAAATATGTATATAAATATTTCGAGATCGACTATTATCACAACGAATATGTGCCGATCGAAGAGGATGGCAAATTGAAGTCCTCGATCCGCGGATTGAGCGCCAAAGACTCACTGCTCAACCGTAAATATATCGCACGGGGCAAAGATGCCTACATCGTGAAGGGGATGAAGAAGCGCCAAGTCAAGACGCCGGAACAGAGTATGTGGTTTCCGCGCATCACGGGAAGTCGTCCCTTCGACATCAGGTCATATTCCGATTGGATCGGCATGGACACGACTACCATGGAGCGAGTCAAAGTGTCGGAAGCGATCGACTCGGCAGGCCATTATGTCACCAAGATGGGAGCGGATGGTAAGCGTCGAGAGGCTACAGGCTATCGTCCCACCTACCTTCAGAACGCAGAATGGTTCCTGACCTACCAGACAGCATATATGTATTGGCGCTATCTGCTGTGGAATTTCAGCGGGCGACAGAACGACCGTCCGGCACAGGGCGAAGTGCAGCATGGCAATTTCATCACCGGCTATGATGCACTCGACAATATGATGCTCGGGGCGGAAGATAGGCTACCCGCCGTGGCAGGCAAGGAAAACAAAGGGCGCAACGAATATTATCTGTTGCCACTGATCTTGGGCATCATAGGCATAATCTGGCTGTTGACCCACCGCCGGCGAGGCATCCAGACCTGTGCCATCACGGCTATCCTCTTCGTGATGAGCGGCTTGGCGATAACCGTCTATCTCAATCAGGGGCCGGGAGAGCCTCGCGAGCGCGACTATTCCTTCTTGGGATCATACTTGGCATATTGCGTTTGGATAGGTTTTGGAGCGATAATGTTGGCACGTCGCACGCGAAGTGTGTGGGGTTTTGCCATCCCTCTTGCCGTGGTGGCATGGATGGGCATCGAGAACTATGGAGATCATGACCGTTCGGGGCGCTATGCCGCACGCAACAATGCCATAAGCCTCTTGGAAGCCGCCGAGCCGGATGCCATCATCTTCGTGTCGGGCGATAATCATACCTTCCCGCTATGGTATGCACAGGAGGTGGAGGGAATACGCCGCGATGTGAGGGTGATCAATCTCTCCTATCTCACCATGCCGCGATATGCCGCCAATATGATGCAGGAATGGCGCGACTCCAAGGGTGTACCCACCACGCTGACCCGAGGCGATATCATCTGGGATGCCTATCGACGCATGTCAATGCCCAAGCACTCGAAAGACACTCTCGATGCCGTAGAGATGTTGCGTCGTGTTCGAAAGGGTGTCGAAGGAGATCTCCCCTGCCGATATGTTCGGCTGAAGGTGAGTCCTGACTCGACAGTGGTGTTTGACCTTGTAGCAGTGACCAAAGATGGCAAACATATCGACTTCAACGACTTGATGATGCTCGACATTGTAGCCACCAATGCCGCATCTGCCACACCGCGACCCATCTACTGGATAGAAGCCTTGCCGACAAGGATGCGTATCGGCATGACTCCCTATACCACGAAGTGGCTCTATGGCTATCGTTATGGATTGATGCCGGAACAGAGAGTAGACTCCCTGCTTCTCGCAGCGGCAGACAAAGTATTGCCACCCAACCCTATAGGCCGAGAAGTATATATGGACTATGCCCCATCACAGCAGACAGCCATCATGAGAGGGGCATTGGTGTCGGCAGGAGATCGGCTCTTGGCACATGGCGACTTGACCGGGGCGATGAAGATGGCGGACAAAGCCGACATCGATATGGGACACTGCCCCGACAGTTATATGCCGGTGAAGATGTCAGACAGCACATATATAGTGAAGCGAGAACTGGGAAGATTGCTACTCAATTGCGCCGACACCCTCGAGCGTCGAGGGGGAGACAATGGCAAGATAGCAGACTTGCGCGAACGAGGCCGGCGGCACATCGAGTCACAAGAAGCCCTCAGCCGGGGATGGCAGGAATATCGTCGCCACCTTCCCAAGCGTCTGCGCAACAAGATGGCACCCACCTATTAGTCTTATCAGTCTTATGAGTATTATCAGTTAAGAGCCTTATTACCATCAAAATAGAGGGCTGTAGCGATCGCCACAGCCCTCTATTATTATCTAAAAGAATATGATCAGAGGATAGTGATGGAGAGGGGACGGTAGTCGAAGGTGACGGGGAGGGTGAGTGTGCGAGAGGTGGCGTTATATTTCCACTCCTTGCATACTGTGCCATTGACTGTCACTTTCGTCGGACGTGCCACTCCCGGGATCTCCATAGTGAATTGACGCGAAGTCGGCATACCCTTATACGATCCCTCGGAGGCTATGTTGATGTCGAGTTGCTTACCTTGAGGATTGGCGCTGAAGGTGATGAGTTGATACTCGCCATCGGCCAGAGATGTCGGACTCTTGCGGTCGTCGTCGAAGAGTGTATAAGAAGATTCTGTCTTACCGGGGAAATACTTCACGGTGAGATATTTAGGATCATACTGTTCGACATTCTGCGGATCGCGCATATACTGTGGTATGAAACTACCGGCCTTAACGAACATCGGGAGAGTTTCCAACGGAGCAGCCACCGTAGCGGTAGAGCCGCCGACGTAAGAGAGTTTGGGGTTATTCCAATTGATCCAGGTATCGCCGGCGGGGAAAACCACCTTGCGAGAGCGAGCCCCCTTCTTCATAACGGGAGCCACCATGACATTTTCACCCCAGAGATACTGGTCGCTGATGTTGGCATCGACCGTACCCGGCTCGGCATAGAAATTGAGGGGACGAGCCAAGGGGAGCCCCTCGGCAGTATTCTCGTAAGCCAACGTATAGTTATAAGGGAGCCACTGATAGCGTTGTTTCACGAAATTCTTGATGATAGCATCTTGCGCCGGATAGTGATAAGGTTCAGGTTTGAGCTGGGCGTGAGTGCGGAGCATCGGAGAGAAGGTTCCCATCTGGAGCCAGCGTACATAGAGTTCAGGTTGATAAGGGTCGGCGGGATCGACAGCAAAACCGCCGACATCGGAGCCCATATACCCGAGACCGGAGAGTCCGGCGCTGAGCATCAGGTTGATTTGCGGTTCGAGGCCACCCCAACTTCGCGACACGTCGGTGGTCCAGGGGAAGACGCTATATCGTTGGAGGCCGGCAGTACCGCCGCGCATCATCAATAGAGGGCGCATCTCGGGATAATCTGCGCGAAGGCCATCATAGATAGTCTTCGACCAGATATTTCCATAGACATTGTGGAACTGCGAAGCGGTCTCACCATTGGCATGGCGGATGGTGAGAGGATGCACTTCCGGCTCGCCGAGGTCACCCCACCAACCGGACACGCCGTCAGCGGTGAGGGTCTTAAGACGATTCCAGAGCCAAGCGCGAGTCATCGGATTGGAGATATCGATCATGCCGGCATCCCCCACCCACGTGGTGACATCATGAGTTTTACCCTCCGAATCCTTGGCGAGCATACCCGCCTCAGAGAGGTAGTTATAATTATCGATAGCACCCTTCTTATTAACGTATGGCTGAGAGATCAGCACCGTGTGCACGCCCATATTTTTGAGGGAATCGAGCATGCGGCGATGGTCGGGGAATTGCTTTTTGCTCCACTCGAGACGTCCCATATCGGTTTCGACGCCATACCAATAGAGGTCCAGCACAATACCATCCACCGGATAGCCTCGTTGCTTGAGCGAGTCGATAGCACCGAGAGTTTCTTGCTCATTGTGATAGCCATAACGAGAGGTGATATAGCCGAGAGCCCAGAGAGGGGGAAGTTGCTGACGGCCGGTGAGGAGGGTGTAATTGGAGACTACTCCCGGGAGCGAGCCATTGCCATTGACGAAATAATAAGAGAGGAGTTTGGGTGTATCGGAGGTATATTTGATCTCGTTATAGCCCAAATAGAGGTCAGCCTTATTATAATCATCTATCAGCACACCATAACCGGCATCAGAAGCGAACCAAGGCATGGTGATGCCCATCTGGGAGATGCGTGGGTCAGTTCCGGTGTAGCCATAATTTTGGCGGTTGAACATCACGAGTGTATCACCGTTGAGGCGGAGATGATGACCACGTTCGCCGGCGCCATAGAAATTTTGGGCTCTACCATTGAAGAAAGAAATTCTCTTGGTTTTGGGGACATTATTGACCCCCTCCTTCTCGATCAAGATAGTATCCCCCTTGGCAGAGAAGAAAGAGACTTTGCCGGAGGCACGATCGACCTTTACTATAGTAGAGGCAGATCGGAAAATCACCTCTCGAGGAGAAGCCGACCAAGAGACACCCTCGAGCGAGGAGGGTAGGATGGCACTCTGCGAAGCCGGCAGAGTGCAAGTGCGCATAGTGAGGGGCACGCGAGACACCTTGAAAATATCGGGCGAAATCGGGGTCACTACCACCGTGCCGGTAGTAGTGCCGATCAGGGTCGAATTGCCGGAAGTCGACAAAGCATGAGGAGCCGGCATTGTAGCAGCGAAAGATGCCAATGAAAGGCATAACGCGCACAACGACATAAATATAGACTTCATAGAGCTATTTGGTATTAAATAAAAAAGTTAAAAGAAAGATCGGAGTAGACCGGCGATCAATCGTCGAATTCCAGATCGCCATCTACAATGACATTCCAGGGGAGTCCCGACACGGCGAGAGTAGCCAAGAAGGGATCGGGGTCGAACTCCTCGACATTATGCACACCCGGCATCACCCACTTTCCGGTCATGAACATCATGGCACCGACCATGGCCGGCACGCCGGTGGTGTAACTTACGGCCTGAGCGCCGGTCTCCTTGTAGGCAGCCTGGTGAGAGCAGTTGTTGTAGATGTAATAGGTAGACTTCTTGCCATCCTTATCGAGACCCGAGATGCGGCAACCGATAGAAGTTTCGCCGGTATAATTTTCTCCGAGCGAACCGGGATCGGGGAGCACCGCTTTGAGGAACTGAATAGGGATGATCTCCATACCCTGATAGATTACGGGGTCGATACGAGCCATGCCGATATCTTGGATCACGCGGAGATGAGTCAGATACTCCTGGCCGAAAGTCATCCAGAAGCGAGCACGCTTGATGTCGGGGAAATTGATCACGAGGCTTTCGAGTTCCTCATGATAGAGGAGATAACTCTCGCGAGGGCCGATGTTGGGGTAATTGAGAGTGCGGTGGATTTCCAGGTTCTCGGTCTCCACCCACTTACCATCCTGCCAATACTTACCCTTCTGAGTGATCTCGCGGATATTGATCTCGGGGTTGAAGTTAGTGGCGAAGGCCTTGCCATGATTTCCGGCATTGCAGTCGACGATGTCGAGGTGAGTCATCTTCGAGAAATGATGTTTTGCGGCGTAAGCGACGAAAATGGCCGAGACACCGGGGTCGAATCCGCAACCGAGGATGGCGGTAAGTCCGGCCTTCTCAAAGCGTTCGCGGTAAGCCCACTGCCAGGAATACTCGAAATGAGCTTCATCCTTGGGCTCATAGTTGGCAGTATCGAGGTAATTCACCCCACATTCCAAGCAAGCCTCCATGATGGTGAGGTCCTGGTAAGGGAGTGCAACATTGATCACCAACTCAGGGCGATGACGACGGAAGAGTTCGCACAACTCGGAGACATTGTCGGCGTCGACGCGATCGGTAAGGATCGAATTATGGCCGGTGCGTTTAGCCACCCTTTCGGCTATTGCGTCACACTTGGAGAGGGTGCGTGAAGCGAGTACGATCTCACTAAACACTTCGGGATGTTGGGCGCACTTATGGGCAACTACCGTGCCGACACCTCCGGCGCCAATGATCATGACTTTTCCCATTTACTGATATCAATTTTAATATTAAAAATTCGGGTTGAACATCAAAATAAGCGCATTTTATGCGAATTTCGAAAATTAAGAACAAATTTAATCAAAAAATCGCTAAATTTGCATAATTAAGAGGAATTTTTAATATGTCGAAGGATATAATCATAGAAACTGAAGCGAAAATAGGCGAGCGAGTCAAGGATATCGTGGCAGCCATCGCGGGTCGAAATCATGTTGCATTTGACGCGCCGATGGGTGCAGGTAAGACAACGCTTATCGGGGCGATATGCCGCGAGATGGGTGTCGAAGATGATGTCAACTCTCCCACTTTCAGCATCATCAATGAATATCGAGCCGGCGACGGAAGGTCTATCTATCACTTTGACTTCTACCGAATCGAGAATGAGTCACAAGGCTTCGAATTGGGTCTCGAAGATTATTTCGAATCGGGGTCGTTATGTCTGATGGAATGGCCGGAGAATGTAGAGAGTCTGCTTCCCGACGACACACTCTACATCCGGATAAGAGTCGGGGCTGACGAATCGAGAATAGTAACCATCACTGAATGAAGAAGAGATGAAATTTCTACTGCTTGAAGAGACAGATTCGACCAATAGCTATGTGTCGGTGCATGCATCGGAGCTTGAGAGCAACACGATGGTGATAGCCAACCATCAGCGTGCCGGCCGGGGACAGCGAGGCAACAGCTGGGAGTCCGAGCCGGGCAAGAACCTTTTGTTCACGATGCTGATACGGCCTGAGCGGTTTGCACCGCGCCATCAATTTTCGATCAGCGAGGCGACAGCCCTGGCGGTGTGTGACTTTCTGCGTCGTCAGGGAGTCGAGGCTAAGGTGAAATGGCCCAACGATGTCTATGTGGGCGATTGCAAGATTTGCGGGATACTGATCGAACATTCGGTGACAAGCGAAGCAATAGAGCACTCGCGCATCGGCGTGGGGCTGAACATCAACCAAGAGGAGTTCGTGAGCGACGCCCCCAATCCGGTGTCATTGCGACAGCTCACCGGCGAAGAATATGACATAAGCCGCGTGGCGGCAGCCGTAGGGGCACTGTTAGAGAGCAGATTGGCGACTATCGGCGACGCCTCCGGGCGCGAAGCGATTCATGCCGAGTTCAAACAAAATCTATGGCGCGGCGACGGCAAGCCCCATACATTCCGGCTCCGCGGCGAGTGTGAGACTTTCGAAGGTATCATCGACGATGTCGACCCCTTCGGACCGATCACCATAATCAATCAGACTACAATGACAGCGGCGCAATACGCCTTCAAAGAGGTGGAGTTCGTATTGCCGCAGAAATAACCATAAAAGATAATACCTTACGATGATAACAGTAAAGAAATTAGTTAGCAACTCGCTGAAATGGCTCTTGCCATTGGGGCTGACCGTGCTGTTGCTCTATTATATGTTTAGCAAGGTGGATTTCGTCGATATATGGCAAATACTGACGAGCGGTGTGGACTATGGCTGGATCCTCTGCGCCATGACTATCAGCATCTTCAGTCATGTATTCCGCGCCTTGCGCTGGCGGATACAGTTGCGAAGCCTCGGCATCAATCCTCCGCTGATGGCTGTGGTGTGTTCGATCTTCGGCACATACGCACTGAACCTGGTATTTCCGCGCCTTGGAGAGATATGGCGATGCACATATATCGCCGAGAGGGAGAAGAAGCCCTTCACCGAAGTTGTGGGCACGATGATGTCGGACCGCATTACAGACACACTGATGGTGCTCGGATTAACCCTGCTCACCTTCTTGGTTGCGGCCCCGGCTATCGAGTCCTTCTTAGACAAATATCCTATCGGGCAAGATGTGGTGGGGATGGTGCAAAATCCCTGGAACTGGGTGATCATTGTGGCGATCCTGCTGATCGTCTGTGGAGTCTTCTACTTCGGGAGAGGTAATAAGGTCATCATCAAGATCATGACTTGGGTCAAAGAGATGTGGCGCGGCTTTGCCACCATCGGTTCGATGGATGGCAAGTGGGCATTCATCTGCTACACCTTCGCCATTTGGGGTTGCTATTTCACCCAACTCTATGTAGCCTTCTTTGCTTTCGACTTCACCCGCGACCTCTGCACAGCGCCCGGCAATGCCTTGGGATTGTTGCCCTGTTTGGTGGCATTCGTGCTCAGTTCGATCGGCATGGCAGTCCCCTCCAACGGCGGCCTCGGACCCTGGAACATCGCCGTGATGTTCGGCCTCGCCATATATGGTGTCACCACCGCCCAGGGCACTGCCTTCTCGATATTGCAATGGTCGGGGCAGACGGTGATGCTGATCATCCTCGGCCTTTACACCATAGGATATATTATCTTCGACCGAAAGAAGAGGGAAAAGAGATGACACTAAGAGCGTACGCTCTAAAATAAGAGTATTATGAACTTATTTGACGACAACGAAAAAAACGACTACTTCGAGAGCGACGAAATACAGCCCGAGAAGAAGAAAGAGCCGAAAAAGCCGACACTCAAGCCGGAAGATCCGAAATATTGGGAAGAATCGGACGATGAGTTCGAACACCTCTATATCCACCGCAAGACGCGCTTCAAGATATGTCTCTTCGGGGGCTTGGCAATATTCCTGATATGGCTCATCAGTTTCATCTATATCCGGATGTTCCAGCCCTACGTCACAGAGGCAACACAATATGGATATATCGAGACTCTCTATAAGGAGGGAGATGTGTTCAAGACCTTCGAGGGAGTCCTCCTCCCCTATAAGAGCCTGATGGACACGACACGAGTGTATGAGGGAGATTTCGTTTTCTCGACCTCCGATGCCAACATTGCCGCCACGCTCAAGGAGATGCAATTTGCCTGCAAGCCGGTGAAGGTGGAATATAGCATCTACCACAGTCGCATGCCCTGGCGAGGCTGTTCGCATGTGATAGTGACTCGTGTCGACAGTGTCAATGAGCGAGACATCCTCCCGGCAGACCGCCGTCCCTCCTATCTTCACGACAGCAATCAGAATAACGAACCAACAGGCGACCAAGCCATTAAATAATAGAAATAGAGATGAAAAGACTTTGGATATATATCATGGCGATAATAGGCGTGGCCTCTACAGCCTCGGCTATAGATTATGAAGTGAAGGATTCGACACTGATAGTGCCTGCCGGGGTGGTAAAGATCCCGAGTTATAAATTTGCCGATCGAGCCGATATCAAATATATCGAATTTGCCGAGCCCTGTCGCGTAAACGAGATTGGCGACTATGCCTTCTTGGGGTGTATCAACCTCGAAGAGGTGAGTCTGCCGTTAAGTGTACTGAAGATCGGGGAGGGGACATTCCGCGAATGTGAGAAGCTGAAGAAGGCGGAGATACCGACCCTCACCGTGGTGCCCTCCTACGCCTTTGCCTGGTGCCCGCGACTGCAGATGGTGGTGCTCGGCAAGTTGCTGACCGAGATCAAGAGCCATGCCTTCGCCTATTGCCGGACTTTAGAGAGAATCAAACTGCCGGCAGGGCTGGTAAAGATCGGGTCTAACGCATTCTCATTCTGCTCGGTGCTCCGCTTTGTAGCCATACCACCCACAGTAAGACAACTGGAGTCGTATGCCTTCTCCGAGTGTATCAACTTGCAGACGGTAGTGATGCCATCCAACTCTTCAGAACTTGGAGAATTGATCTTCAGTGGTTGTCGCAATCTGAGAGTGATCCGTATTCTCTCCGACATCCCGCCGAAATTCGAGTGCAACAGCAATCTCTTCGAAGAGAATGAATCGCAGATGTATAGCAAATGCATCTTGCAAGTGTATCCTCACTGCGTGCCGAAATATCGCCAATCCAAGGCGTGGAAAATGTTTAAACAGATCGAAGGATAACAAGATAAGTCAGTATACACGCGCTCGTAAGTGCATAACAATCAAATAAATAAGGAGGACAAAACCATGAGCAAACCGATATTGGTAGTATCGACCGGCGCGGGGATCAGCGCCGAGTCAGGCATAAAGACATTTAGAGATGCCGACGGATTGTGGAACGACTATCCTGTGATGGATGTAGCCTCAGCCGATGGCTTCGCACGCAATCCGAAGTTGATCCACAAGTTTTACAACGAACGTCGTCGTGAGTTAGCAGGAGTAGAGCCCAACGATGCACACCGAGCCCTTGTAGAGTTGGAGAAACATTTCGATGTGAGAATCATCACCCAGAATGTCGACGACCTGCATGAGAGAGCCGGTTCCACCGATGTGCTCCACCTGCATGGCGAGTTGATGAAAATTCGCTCGATCGAGCACCCCGACTATATTGAAACTCTCGATGCCGACCATCTCGAGACGACCGTAGAGACACGCGGCAAGAATGGCGACTTGATGCGTCCCCACATCGTCTTCTTCCAAGAGCCGGTACCCAACTTCGACAAGGCGATGGATATCGTGCAGCAAGCCGACATTTTTGTGGTGATTGGCACATCATTGGTGGTCTATCCGGCAGCGGGTCTGATCAGGTGTGTGCCCTTCGGCAAGTCTATCTACTACATCGATCCGCATCCGGCAGACACTTCCGACATACCTGGTGTGCATGTCATTGCCAAGAATGCCACAGAGGGTATGCGCGATCTGATCAAGATTCTGGTCAAAGAATAGTTCAGAGCGATTTCTGACAAAAAAATATAGAATATTTTCAATTATAAAAAAATATTCTTAACTTTGAACAAAGCAAAGTAAGACCGAAGATGAAATTCAAAAGAATACTACTGAAATTGTCGGGCGAATCGCTGGCCGGAGGTCAGGGACATGGCATAGATACAGAGCGACTGAATCAATATGCGCGACAGATCAAAGAGATGGTAGAAGCCGGTGTAGAGATCGGCATAGTGATCGGCGGAGGCAACATCTTCCGCGGGCTTTCCGGGGCGTCAAAGGGCTTTGATCGCGTCAAGGGGGACCAGATGGGGATGCTTGCGACGGTGATCAACTCCTTGGCACTCTCCTCGGCGCTTGAGGCGATAGGCCAGCCGGCGAAGGTATTGACAGCTATTGGGATGTTCCCCATCGGCGAGCAATACTCGAAATGGCGCGCCATCGAGACACTTCGCGAGGGAGGTGTGGCTATCATCTCATGCGGCACCGGCAATCCCTATTTCACCACCGACACCGGTTCGGCACTTCGTGCCATCGAGATCGAAGCGGAGGTGATGATGAAAGGCACTCGCGTCGATGGTGTTTATACCGCCGACCCGGAGAAGGACCCGACTGCCGAGCGTTTCGACTCAATCTCTTACGACGAAGTGATGGAGCGTGGCTTGAAAGTCATGGACCTTACAGCCACCGCGCTCTGCAAGGAGAACAAGATGCCTATCTATGTCTTCAACATGGATATCCCGGGCAATCTCCGCAAGGCACTCGAAGGAGAACCTGTCGGCACACTCGTCACAGTGGAGCGATAATCATCTCGAGGTAACGACCTTAAAACATCGATAATAACAACATTAAACAGTATAACCATGGAAGTAAAAGAATATCTGCAGAATGCCGAGGATTCGATGCAACTGGCAGTCGAATATCTTGATGACACGCTCTCACACATCCGTGCCGGCAAGGCGTCCGCTCGTCTGCTCGATGGGATTCGTGTCGACTATTACGGCTCGCAAGCACCTATCTCCAATGTAGCCAACGTCTCTGTGCCTGATGCACGCACCATAGCCATCACCCCCTGGGAGAAGTCTATGTTCAAGGAGATTGAGAAGGCTATCATCAACTCCGAACTCGGCATCACTCCCGAGAATAATGGCGAGGTGATCAGACTATGCATTCCCCCTCTTACCGAGGATCGCCGTAAGCAACTCGTGAAGCAAAGCAAGGGAGAGGCTGAAAATGCCAAAGTATCTGTACGCAACGCTCGCCGTGAAGCCATCGAGGGTCTGAAGAAGGAGATCAAGAATGGTCTTAGCGAGGATGTCGAGAAGGATGCCGAAGGTGATGTGCAGAAACTTCATGACAAGTACATGAAGAAGATCGACACACTCTTCGCCGCCAAGGAGAAAGAAATCCTCACAGTCTAAGCATCTCGCGGGCTGATGGTATCAATAATAGTGCCGGCATATAACGCCGAACAATATTTGAAACGAACGATATCAAGCATACTCTCCCAGTCGGAGACCGACTGGGAGTTGTTGCTTATTGACGACGGGTCGACAGACACTACTCCCGCTTTATGTCGGAAGTATGCTGCCGACGACCCTCGTATCCGAGCATATCATCAAGCCAATGCCGGGCCATCTGCGGCGCGTAATTATGGGATATCACTCGCACGCGGTGAGTATCTAACCTTCCTCGATGCCGATGATATCCTCCATCCGGACTTCTTGAAAGTCACTCTGCAGGCGGCAAGTGAGTGCAACGCTCGAATCGTCGCCACCTCTTTCTATAATTTCCATCAGGATACAGAAATCCGACATCAGCCTATTCCCTCAACGCTCCATGCGTTGACACTCGACACGGGTCATGCCCTGCAGGCATTGTTCTATCAGAAAAAACTCGATGAAAAGGGAACTTTTCTTGACACATCGGCGTGGGATAAGTTGTTCCGTAGGGATGTCTGGGTCGGTGAGGATGTTCCCAAGTTCAGAGAGGGTATCCGTTATGAAGACCTCGATGTGATCTATCAAGCCATCATCTGCGCCGGGGGTGTGACATGCCTACCATATAAGATGATGGGATATCGCCAGCATCAGCAAAGTTTTATCCATACATTCAGCGAGTCGCGACGGGATGTACTCGATGTAACCGACAAGATAGTCACCGACCTCGCTGATATGAGTCGAGATGTAATAAAAGCGGCAAAGACACGCCGCTTTGCCGCCCATTACAATATCCTTAATCTGCTATATCGGGCTCACCGACAAGACACTGCAACCGAAGAGAGGTGTCTGAAAGTGATCAGAGAAAATCGCAGAGACGTGCTCTTCAACCGACACGCCCGACTGCAAGACCGCGCCGGAGCCCTCTTAGCATACCTCGGTCAAACGGCAATGCGAATCATGGTGCGTCTGACGAGAATTTAGCCCGATTTCATCGCAATTTTTACAATAATTCTTCCAGAATTGGCGCGATATCTTCGGCTGACAAATCCATCGGCATGGCGACTTTGCCAATATCGTGTAGCAACACGAATGAGATTCGATCGGCAGTGCGATTCTTCTTGTCATGCATCATCACACTCATAATTTCCTCGATAGAATCGGACTTAATAGGCAACTCCGGATAATGTTTATTTAAAAACTCTTCATAATCGATAGCGACTTGAGGGTCGAGCCGGGCAAAACAAGAACTGAGACGTAGAGCCACCGCTATGCCATGAGCCACCGCCAAGCCATGACTTATTGGCGATCCATGTCGAGCAGCCACCGACTCGAAGGCATGTCCGGCAGTGTGTCCAAAGTTGAGTATGCGACGTATTCCATTCTCGCGAGGATCGACATCGACTATCTTCTGCTTGGCTTCCGCAGCAAAGCGGATAGCCTCAGCCACCGGCGAGTTCTCGCTGAAATCAGCGATATCATCCTGTGCAAGCAGTCTGTCGTATAGCGACTTATCGGTAATCATGGCCATCTTAATCACTTCGGCAAAACCGGAGAGCACCTCCTCCCGAGGGAGTGATGAGAATAATTGAGGCAAGATTACGACATCAGCAGGCATCGAGAATGTGCCGACCTCATTCTTAAGACCCTCAAAGTCTATGGCAGTCTTTCCACCGATAGCGGCATCGGCAGCCGCAAGGATGGTGGTGGGCACATTGATGCAACTTATACCTCGTTTGAAAGTAGAGGCGACGAATCCGGCGAGGTCACAAACCACACCGCCACCCAAAGCGATCACTACAGATCGACGTGTAGCCCCCTGCTGAGAGAGGAAGCGCCATAACCGGCAAGCCATCTCAATATTCTTATTTCTCTCCCCGGCAGGTATCACCACCTTGCGTATATCGGGGTAGGAAGAGAAGTCGACCAGGGGGTCGACATTGCTGTCAGTGATCAGGAAGAGATGGTCAGCCCTCTTGACCACATCAGCCTCAGCCACTCTATCCATGACACGGTGAGCCGCAAAAAGAGAGGCATTTTTCTCGATAAAATCGGCAAAATCGCCCATCGAAGGGAAGATCATATCTGCACCCTCCTTCTCAAAAGCCTCGCGAGGGATAGGCCCGGTGGTAACAGCGATGGTGAAACATCCGGCAGCCTTACCGGCTCTCACTCCGAGGGGAGCATTCTCGATAACGATACACCGATCGGGGTCGACCCCCGCCTTTCGAGCCCCGATCAGATATGGTTCGGGATGGGGTTTGCCATGGGTCACATCCAGAGCAGTGACGCGATGGTGGGCAGAGAACACTCCGGGGTAATCGCGCGACAAGGCATCCAAGAGACTCTTCTGGCCGCTACCGGTCACCAGAACGCGGCAGATGCCGGCGCGCCCCAAGGCAGCAAGCATCCTGTCGGCATCCGGCATAAGTCGACGCGGCCCCATCTCCTTGAAATATTGACTCTTAATGGCATAGAGACGCTTCGCCTCCTCCGGATCGCAATCTCGGCCAAACTCTCGACGAAACAGAAGATTGATCGTGGCTACTCCGGTCATACCCTCATAGAGGTAAAACTCATCGCGCGAGCAATTCACGCCCAATGACGACATCATACGCTGCCAAGCCAACGTATGTCCCGGCATCGAATCATAGAGCACTCCATCCATATCGATCAGAGCGGCTCCGATATTTTCGAAAAAATTTTGCATAAAAGCACGTACTAAAGTCAACTTACTATTGAATGACACAATAGAGATAACTGCAAATTTACGAAATATTAAACTTTTTTACTAAATTTGCAACATGAAAAAAAGTCGAATACTCATACTCACAATAATCATCCTGATGGGGATGATGACATTTTACTCCTGTGGAGGTGGCGAAAAGAGGCAAGAAGTAGCTGTCAACGATCAGCCCCTCGCCCCCTGGGAACTCCTCGAAGAGGGAGAAACACCTGACATAAGAGATCTTGACTCAGACACCGGCACATTCGAAGAGAGCATCTATCCGGATGGTTCGGAGGTAGTCGATACACTATCCACACAGACTGCGGCCGAGGATAGCCTCGTCGTCGGCATGAGTAGCGAATCTCGTCAACGCTATGCCCGAATCGGGAAACTGAGAGAATTTTTCAACGACTCCAACAAATATCAATATGCAGCAGGCGAACGGATAGGCATCAAGCCGATACGCGGCGTGGCTGACGCCTATTTCACTCGGCGTCCCTTGGTGAGAGTAACGACCGGCGAGTGGTATGCTATCGACAATCTCACCCACTCCCTCCCCTATCTTGTGCCCGAGGCACGACGACTGCTCGATGAGATCGGCAAAAACTTCGCCGATTCCATCCGCAAGCGTAAAGGAGCATCTGCCAAGATCATCGTTACGAGTCTTCTGCGCACATCTCACTCCGTGAAGAGCCTCCGTCGTGTCAACCGCAATGCCACCGACTCATCAACCCACCAATTAGGCACTACTTTCGACATAACCTACTCGAAGTTCGCAACTTACGGCAATGGCACGAGATTATCGAACGAAGAGATGAAATATATCTTGGCTGAAGTGCTCCGCGATCTGCGTCAGCAGAACAAGTGTATGGTGAAATATGAGGTGCACTCACCCTGCTTTCACATCACAGCCACCGGCAGATGATCCTGCCACACCGGGAGCAAAACATCGACAACAAAAAAATCGAAATAACATCAAACAAAAAATAAACCGTAAGAAATGGAAAAATTAAGTTACGCATGGGGTCTCGCTATGGGCCGCCAGTTGCAAGGCATGGGAATGAAAGAGCTCAACGTCAAAGACTTCTCCGACGGAGTGGCAAGTGTATTTGAGCAGAAAGAGCCTGCCATGAGTCCTGAAGAGGCACAGAAGTTGATCCAAGACTATCTGAACGACCTGCAACAGAAGGCGGAAGAGGCAGCCAAAGCAGCAGGCACAGCCTTCCTCAAAGAGAACAAGCAGAACCCTAACGTAAAGGAGACCTCCACCGGTCTGCAATATGTAGTAGAGAAAGAGGGCACCGGCGCACAGCCAACAGCCGAAGATGAAGTGACCGTACACTACACCGGACGCCTGCTCGACGGTACAGTATTCGACTCCAGTGTGAACCGTGGCGAGCCTGCCACCTTCCCCTTGAACCGTGTAATCCCCGGTTGGACCGAGGGTGTTCAACTCATGAAAGAGGGTGCAAAATATACATTCTTCATCCCCTCAGACTTGGCATACGGCCCTCAGGGCATCCCCGGAGCCATCCCTCCCCACTCCACACTGATCTTCGATGTCGAACTGATCAAAGTGGTAAAGAAGTAAAACTGATAAATAAGACACCAATATGAAGAAGAGTATTTTTATTGCTTCGGCATTGGTATTGATGGGTATGGCAGCCTGCTCATCGTCGAAGAGCGAGAGCAAAGACAGCGACACAACACTCGCTGCTGTGGAAGATGAGATTGTGGTAGAGGAAGACTCCTTGGCCCGCATCTTCAAAGATGAAGCCAAGAGATCGGAAGTAGCCACCGACAGCACATGGGCAGTGACCGAAAGCGGCTTGAAATACATCGTCGTAAAAGAGGGCACAGGCAAGAGTCCGAAAGCCACCGATGAAGTCACCGTGCACTATCGCGGCCAATTGACCACCGGCTTTGAGTTTGATTCCAGTTATAATCGTGGCGAGCCTGCCACCTTCCCCTTGAATCGTGTCATCGCCGGATGGACCGAAGGCTTGCAACTCATGAAAGAGGGTGGCAAGACCATCTTCTACATCCCCTATCAGTTGGGCTATGGCGAAGAGGGAGCAGGTCCGCAGATACCTCCATGCTCCGACCTGATCTTTGAAGTCGAACTTCTCAAAGTAAACGAATGACAAAAACCGGGAAAAAGGCAATCGCAGCGACAATGCTCGCAGCGATTGCCCTGTCATTGACAGCGCTTACCTCGTGCGAGGGACGCAAGATGTCGAATATGACTCCTACGGGCGACACCGTCGAAGTAGTGATCGAACATCAGCCGGCAGTGACAGACTCTATCGAAGCAATATGAGAGTAAAGCCAAAGAAGCAACTCGGGCAGCACTTTCTGAACGATGAACATATAGCCTACGACATTTCGGAGACTATATCGGGGCGCTATATGCCGGCGAGCCACTCGGAATGGGGCGATCTGCCGGTGGTGGAAGTGGGACCCGGCATGGGAGTGCTGACCAAATATCTGATCGACAGTCAACGTGATGTTACAGCTATCGAGTTGGACCATGAGTCGGTGGAATATCTGGCGAAAGTCTACCCCGCACTGCGTGTGGTGGAGGCCGACTTCTTGCGTCTCGACCTCTCCACGATCTATAAGGGAGAATTTGCCCTAATCGGCAACTACCCCTATAACATCTCGTCGCAAATCTTCTTCAAGGTGCTCGAGGATCGGGATAAGATACCGGTGGTGACCGGTATGCTTCAGAAGGAGGTGGCAGAGCGGATCTGCTCGCGCCCCGGATCGAAGGTGTATGGCATCCTGTCGGTGTTGCTTCAGACATGGTATAACTGCGAGTATCTCTTTAATGTCGAGCCCCACGTCTTCACACCACCCCCGAAAGTGAGGAGTGGCGTATTGCGGCTCACGCGCAATGATCGCAAAGAACTTCCTTGCGACCCGGCATTCTTCAAGAGAGTGGTCAAGACCGCCTTCGGGCAGCGCCGCAAGACACTACGCAACTCCCTGTCGACGCTCATCGAGCCCGGATCGCCGGTGCTCTCGTCGCGCTTTATGACCGAACGCCCTGAAAGGCTCTCAGTAGAAGAGTTCATCGAATTAGCGCAGTTGCTTCAAAAGCAATAGTAATACATCCTCGGGGATCGGATTGGGTTTTACCAGGAAGGATTTATAATCAAATAACAATCAATCATTCCTTCAAAGGGAGTCCTTATTCCTTCGACTTCCTTTACTTTATTTTATACCACACAATGATGGATATAGCAAAAATCGCGGTCATAACCTGTGCCATGGCGGCAATGGCCCATCAGTCGGCAATCGCTGTGGAGACGACCACAGACGCCACACTCGAGACAGATCTCACCGCCGACCATAGTGAAAAACTCTCCTCAGTCGCCACGACCCAAGTCGAGAGTAGCGAACCGGGTGTCAAGACTGAGAGCAAGAAGAAATTCAGCATCATGCCGACGGGGCGCGCCCTCTTCGACATCGCTTTCTACCTTCCGAAAACTGCCGAATTCAAGCATGGTGTGGCTATGCCGGAGGCGCGTCTTGGTGCCAAGACCGAATTTGGCGATTTCGCCACGCGCACCGATCTCTCATATCGATTTGGCAAGATTTATGCTGCCGACATCTATCTGCAGTGGAACATCAATCGCAACATGATGCTCCGCGGCGGCTATTTTATCCATCAATTCGGTCTTCAGAGTGCCACCGGTTCCTCCGACAAGATCAGCATGGAAGAGCCGTCGGTCTATAGTGCACTTGGCGAATCCCGCCTCTTGGGCGCGATGTATGTATATCAAGACAAGAAATTTCATTTCGCCACTTCACTCTATGCCCAAGGCTCCCTTCTGAGCAAGCATCCGAGCGAAACGGGGCGCACCGGTGTCGGCTATATAGCGAGAGCTCTCTGGAAGCCCCTCACCGATGATGGCAACATCTTCCACATCGGCGGCACGGCTCTGATCCAGACCGCAACCTTCAACGGCGACACCCACAACCCGGTGTCGGTGTTCAAATCCTCCTTCCCCACGAGAGTGGAGAACGTGACACTGGTCGAGGCGGAGGTCGACCATACACAGTCCATCTTCAAGATCTCGCCCGAAGTGCTCTGGAGCAAGGGGCGTCTCTGCTTGGAGGGGCAATTCATCTATATGCTTGTCTCGCGCAAGGATGGCTACAAGGCCTTCAACGCCCATGGAGGCTATCTGATGGGACGCTATATCCTCAAAGGGAGCAACTACACCTACTCCCCCTGGATCGGCTATGTCCACATCCCCAAGCCCAAGACCTGGGAAGTGACTGCCGGATATAGTTATATCGACCTCAACGACTCACACTCAATGATATATGGCGGCACCGGCCACACCGGCACCGTGACTCTCAACTACTATATCAACAAATATCTGACCTGGAGATTCAACTACTCATACACGGCACGCCCCGGGGCTCACAACATCGAGTCAAAGCATGCCAACATCTTCCAGACTCGTATTCAATTCGTGTTCTGACAGATAAGAGCGCGTTCCTTAAATAGAGAAGATAATGCAATAAAATCGCAGTTATCGCGTAATAATAGTATAAAAAGGTAATCACCAGATAAAACATAGAAAGAAATGAGAAATATCCTCATCACCGGAGGTGCCGGTTTCATCGGATCGCATGTGGTAAGACTATTTGTCAACAAATATCCCGACTACAATATCGTGAATCTTGACAAACTCACTTACGCAGGCAATCTTGCCAATCTTAAAGACATCGAGCAAAAGCCCAACTACACCTTCGTACGCGCCGACATATGCGACTATGAGAAAATGTGTGAAGTGATCAGAGAGCATAAGATAGACGGAGTGATCCATCTGGCGGCAGAGAGCCATGTAGACAGGTCGATCCTCGACCCCTTCACATTCGCGCGCACTAATGTGATGGGTACACTCTCATTGCTACAGGCTGCCAAAGTTTATTGGGAAAGCCTCCCCGAGAAGTATGAGGGTAAACTCTTCTATCACATCTCGACCGACGAAGTATATGGTGCATTGGAACTCACCGACCCACAGGGAGTAGAGTCCCCCTTCACCACCACCGCCTCTTCGAGCGAGCATCACTTGGCATTCGGACGTGAGTTCTTCTTGGAGACCACCAAATATGCACCTCATTCCCCCTATTCCGCCTCCAAGGCCTCGAGCGATCACTTCGTGCGTGCATATCACGACACTTATGGCATGCCCACCTTGGTGACCAACTGCTCTAATAATTATGGTCCCTATCAATTTCCCGAAAAGTTGATACCCCTCTTCATCAACAACATCCGCAAGCGCAAGCCCCTCCCGGTATATGGCAAGGGTGAGAATGTGCGCGACTGGCTCTATGTCGAAGACCATGCTCGCGCCATCGACTTGATCTTCCATAAGGGTAAGGTGGCTGATACTTATAATATCGGTGGTTTCAACGAATGGAAGAACATCGACCTGATCCGAGTGATCATCAAGACAGTCGATCGTCTTTTGGGCAATCCGGAGGGATATTCCGATGAATTGATCACCTTCGTCACCGACCGCAAGGGACACGATATGCGTTATGCCATCGACTCTCGCAAATTGCAACGCGAATTGGGCTGGGAACCGAGCCTTCAATTCGAAGAGGGAATCGAGAAGACCGTCCGCTGGTACCTCGACAATCAGGAATGGGTCGACAATATCACCTCGGGCGACTACGAGAAATATTACGACAATATGTATGGCAATCGCTGATTGCGCCGAAGCCTGCAAGTGTCAGAAAGCATAATCGGGAAGGAAGTTCGACACCATCCGATAATACAAAACAGAAATCAGGTCGACTCTCGTCGACCTGATTTCATAAATAAAAAACAACAATAACAACTTCTTCAGAACGCTTATCGCAATATGAGTATCTAAAATGGATTATTTCATCTTGTGTTACATCTATATAACAATAGGGATATAAAAAATGTTCTGAAAATATTGCAAAATAATTTCAATCGCAGTAGAGGATGAAAGAGTTGATGAATAAATACATCTGGCTGATCGACACTCTGACACGCTATGAGCGGCTATCGCGCGAAGAGATCAACGATCTCTGGCGGTTGTCGCCCTATAGCAATGGAGATCCACTGCCGGAGCGCACCTTCTTCTACTATCGGCGAGGGATAGAGGAGAGTTTTCATATCGACATACTCTGCGACAATTACGGCAAATATTACATTGATCCGGGGCAAGGGAAGCGCAACTTGGCCTTTACCAACTGGGTCCTGGAGACCTACGCCACCAACAATGCGATGACCGAGTCGATGATTCCGGCGGAGCGAGTTTCGGTGGAGGATGTGCCCTCATCGAGGGAATATCTGCCGCGAGTGCTCAACGCCATCAGCACTGCATCGAAGGTCAAATTCTCCTACGCCGGTTTCTCGCGCACACGACTCGAGGAGAATATCACGTTTCACCCCTACTTCGTGAAGCGATACAAGCAACGCTGGTATATGATCGGGTATAAAGAGAAGAGCAAAGATATCCGAACATACGCACTGGATCGCGTCAAGTCGCTCAACATACAGAATAGGCACTTCGAGATGCCCGACATCACCCCCGATGATTTCTTCGCCCATCTTATCGGCATCACCGACTCCAAGGGGGAAGTGAAGCGAGTAAAGATCATCACCAGCCCTACACGCGCCAAGTATTTCAGGGCACTCCCCTTTCACTCGACTCAGCAGGAGGAGATCACCGACTCTTATTCGATCTTCACCTATCGATTGAAACTGAACTATGAGTTGGTGCATGAACTTCTGAGTTACGGCTCGTCGGTCAAGGTGTTGGAGCCCCCCGAATTGGTGAGTATGGTAAAAGCGGAATTACAACAGACACTCAATCTATATAACAAAGATGATATGCCCCGATAGGAGGGAATTCGGAGGAATATCATCGAGCAACACAACAAGACTAAAACAATGGCAGAATCGAATTTTATAGACTATGTAAAGATATTATGTCGGAGCGGCAAGGGTGGCGCCGGGAGTCGTCATTATCATCGCGCCAAGTATATCCCCAAGGGGGGACCTGACGGGGGTGATGGTGGTCGCGGCGGACATATCATATTGCGAGGTAATCGTCACTTATGGACACTCTTATCGCTTCGTTATCAGCGACATATCTTCGCCACCGACGGCGAGAGCGGCGGCGCCGACCGGAGCCACGGCCGCGATGGCGAGGATCGCACCATCGAAGTGCCGGTGGGCACCACCGTCTTCGATGCCGAAACCGGCGATTTCCTCTGTGAGATCACCGAAGATGGTCAGGAGATCAAGTTGCTGCGCGGCGGCAAGGGGGGACTCGGAAATTGTCATTTCGCCACCTCCACCAATCGCGCTCCACGTTATGCCCAGCCGGGTCAACCCGCCATCGAGAAGAGTGTGATCCTCGAACTCAAACTCCTCGGAGATGTCGGCTTGGTGGGATTCCCCAATGCCGGGAAATCTACCCTGCTCTCCTCACTTTCAGCCGCCAAACCGAAGATCGCCGACTATCCATTCACCACAATGGAGCCCTCCTTGGGCATCGTAGGATATCGCAACGGCAATTCCTTCGTGATGGCAGACATCCCCGGCATCATCGAGGGGGCATCGGAGGGTAAAGGCCTCGGACTGAGATTCTTGCGCCATATCGAACGCAATGCCGTGCTCCTTTTTATGGTGCCTGCCGACAGCGATGACATCAAGAAGGATTATGAGATCTTGCTCCACGAACTCAAGGAATTCAACCCCGAACTCTCCGACAAGGGACGCGTGTTGGCAGTGACCAAAAGCGATATGCTCGACGATGAACTTCGCGATGAGATCGCCGCGACACTCCCTACCGATCTTCCCACCATCTTCATCTCAGCCGTGACCGGACAGGGACTCACCGAACTCAAAGACCTGCTCTGGCGCGAAATCAACTCCGAAGAGAATCGCGCCACTGTCAACATCACTCACCGCCGTCTCGACCCGCGCCATCGTGTCGAAGAGGAGGATAACTTCATCTTCGAGCAGATCGACGACGAGGATGAGGGCTACATGCTCGAGACTGACGAGGATTGGGAGGATGAGTTCTGGGATGAAGAGTCATCGGTCAATGATTGACACTGCATCCTCTATCTATAAACTATCTCTATGTATCAGAAACTCAATATCAACCTGCATGAGATCTTGCGCGCCAGGATGTCTCCTCGCATGAGGAGGCTGATCCCGGGCGTGCTGATCACTTGCCTTGAGAAGATCATCCACCAAGATGAACTCAACGATATGCTCGAGCGCACCTATCCCTTGGAGGGGTCGGAATTTTCGCAGAGGGTTTACGATCTTATGGGGCTGACCATCGAAGTGCAAGGTATGGAGCATCTCGAGGAGGATAAGCGCTATGTCTTTGCCTCCAACCACCCCTTGGGAGGTCTGGATGGCATCGGGCTTATCAAGATTCTCGGGGAGCGATATGGCGATGACGGGATAAGATTTCTGGTCAATGATATGCTGATGAATGTGGTGCCGCTGCGCAACGTCTTTCTGCCTATCAATAAATATGGGTCGCAGGGTAGAGAGGCAGCAAAGAGCATCAACGCCGCCTTCGAGTCCGAACGGCAGATGGTGGTGTTCCCGGCAGGGTTGGTGTCACGACTCCATCCTGATGGGGAGATCAAAGACCTGACATGGCAGAAATCGTTTGTACAGAAGGGGGTGGCCTCGGGTCGAGACTTCGTGCCGATGTATTTTGAGGGACTCAACCGGATGCGATTCTACCGGCTGGCACGCTGGCGCAAGCGTCTCGGCATCAAGGTGAACCTGGAGCAGGCGATGCTTCCGGCGGAACTCTGTGCGGCACGCGGCAAGCGATTTGGCGTCATTTTCGGCACTCCGATATCACATCAAGAGATAGAACGCCGCATGCAGAGAGGGGAAAGCGCCACTGAAATAGCGGCATGGCTCCGAGAGAAAAGTCTTCAATTAAGAACGCGGAAATAAAAAATTCCGACCGCAGAGGCAAAATAAGTTTGCGAATTAGCCGATTTCTGACTAAATTTGCACGAGATTTTTGTTTGTTTGGAACGAGACGTGGCGGATCGAAAGCCGAAACGGCTCTTTTAGACGCATAAAACATTGAAACACAAATAATTCAAGACGTGAATACCAAATACATCTTCGTGACCGGAGGAGTCGTATCCTCACTTGGCAAAGGCATTATCTCAAGTTCGTTGGCTCGCTTACTCTTAAGTCGAGGCTATCGAGTAACCATCCAAAAGTTTGACCCCTACATCAACATCGACCCGGGGACACTCAATCCATACGAGCATGGCGAGTGCTATGTCACATCCGACGGCCACGAGGCGGATTTGGACTTGGGTCACTATGAGCGATTCACCAATATCAAGACATCACGTGCCAACAATGTGACCACGGGCCGCATCTATCAGGCAGTGATCGACAAGGAGCGCCGTGGTGATTACTTAGGAAAGACAGTGCAGATCATTCCCCACATCACTGATGAGATCAAACGCAATGTCAAGTTGCTGGGGAAGACCGGCGATTATGACTTTGTCATCACCGAGATCGGCGGCACCGTGGGCGATATCGAGTCGACACCCTATTTGGAGGCTGTGAGACAGTTGAAATGGGAATTGGGTCGTGATGCCCTCTTCATCCACCTTACCTACGTGCCCTATCTCAAGGCCGCCAAAGAATTGAAGACCAAGCCGACACAACACTCCGTGAAGATGCTCCAGAGCGTTGGTATCCAACCCGATGTATTGGTGCTCCGCACCGAGAAGGAACTTCCGGCAGCGATGCTCCGCAAGGTGGGTCTTTTCTGCAATGTGGCTCCGGAGGCTGTGATCCAAAGCATCGACCAGCCCACTATCTATCAAGTGCCTCTGCGCATGCACGATCAGCACCTCGACGACATAGTAATCAAACTCATGGATGCCGACCCGACTCCCGAGCCAAATATGGATCGCTGGAACACGTTCCTCCACAAGTTGGCAAATGCCACCGAGGTGGTGAACATCGGCTTGGTGGGCAAGTATGTCGAGTTGCAAGATGCCTATAAGTCGATCAATGAGAGTCTGATGCAGGCAGCCACCTATCTCGATCGCAAGATCAACATCGTCTATATTCACTCCGAGAAACTCACCGACAGTAATGTCGAGGAGAGACTCAAGGATATGGATGGCGTAGTAATCGCTCCGGGCTTCGGCCAGCGTGGCATCGAGGGTAAGTTCGTAGCGCTGAAGTATTGCCGCGAGCATGATGTGCCCACATTCGGCATCTGCTTAGGTATGCAGTGCATGGTGATCGAGTTTGCTCGCAATGTGCTCGGTCTGACCGATGCCAATTCGACTGAGATGGATACGAAGACTCCCCATAATGTCATCGACTTGATGGAGGAGCAGAAGTCAATCTCGAATATGGGAGGCACGATGCGTCTCGGGGCCTACGATTGTGTGCTCAGAGAGGGTTCGCGTGCCGCCGAAGCATACGGTCGCACCAATATCAGCGAGCGCCATCGCCACCGCTTCGAGTTTAACGATGATTATCGTCAGCAATTCGAGGATGGCGGCATGAAGTGTGTGGGTGAGAATCCCGAGACCCACCTGGTAGAGGTGGTGGAAATCCCGGAGAAGCGCTGGTTCATCGGCACCCAGTATCACCCTGAGTATCAGTCGACCGTCTTGGATCCCAATCCGATCTTCTTATCCTTCGTGAAGGCTGCTATCGACTACTCAAAAGAGAAATAATAGTAATTTTAAAAAAAAGACCATTCAGACAAATGGATAAAAACACCCTTAATGGCCTCTTGCTGATGTTTCTGGTGTTTGCCCTCTTTATGTGGCTGACACCCAAGCAGGAGAATACACCTGCCCGGGATGGAGGCAAGGAGACGAAGGCCGAAGTGGCAGCAGCCACAGGCATCGACTCTTTGACAGCGACTGAGCAGGAGTGGCTGGTACAAAATATTTCGGCCAACGGCAAGGTGGAGGTGGCATCCGACAGTAGCCGCATCTACACACTCCGTCAAGGCGATATCGATCTTCAACTTCGCGGCGATTCAATCACCGGCACAGTTACCGTGGAAGGTCGTAAGTTGGCATGGAGCGATGTAAAGAGGGCAGATCTGAGCAAGATGTCGGTGCCCGAACAGCGCAAGGCTGTGGAGATGGTGCGCAATGCCTCGACCTCGCTCGGCAAGTATGGCAAGTTCGCCCAGTTCCTCACCGGCACGTCGCAGGTGATCAAACTTGAGAATGATGCCCTCTCGATCCAACTCGACAGCAAGTCGGGATCGGTGGTTCGCGCCGAACTGAAGAAGTATGAGTCGGAGTATTCGTCAGACGAGACGAAGAAGACGAAGCATAATGTGGTGGTGTTCGAGGGTAAGGACAATCAGTTCAACTTCATGTTGCCTCTCCCCCAACCTATCGAGACATCCGAACTCTATTTCACACCCGAGCAACTCAACGACAGCACGGTGTTGATGGCCTTGAAGTTGGCTCCCGATGTGTATTGGGGCATCGAGTACACTCTTCCTCGCGGCGAGTCGTATGTTGTGAAGATGCGCGTGGTGCAGAAGAATATGGCACAAGTGGTGCAGTCGAACAATCGCAATCTCGGTTTCGCCTGGAATCAGCGTTTGCATCGCCAGGAGAAGGGACGTATGTTCGAGGAGCGTAACTCCGCCCTCTATTTCAAATATGCCGGCGGCAAGGTCGAAAACCTCAAAGAGGCTAAGGATGATAGCGAAGAGCATAAGACCAAGATTAAGTGGATCGGCTTTAAGAATCAGTTCTTCTCTACGGTGATGGTGGCAGAAAAGCCCTTCAACACTGCTGATTTCGATTCAAAGGTGATGCAGGAGGATGACTACCTGAAGGAGTATACGACTTCGGCTTCGAGCAGCGATTATGACTGGAATGCCGAGAATCCCGCCAATTTCTCCCTCTTCATCGGCCCTAACCTCTATCCTCTGCTCTCCGATCTTGACAACCAGATCGCCACTGACGAGGATCTGAAGATGACTCGTCTTATCCCGTTGGGATGGAACATCTTCCGCTGGATCAACACCGGCATCGTGATTCCGGTCTTCACATTCTTGGGTAAGTTTATCAGCAATTATGGCATCATCATCCTCTTGCTGACTCTCTTCATCAAGTTGATCCTCTTCCCCTTGACTTATAAGTCTTATCGCAGCCAGGCTGTGATGCGAGTTCTTGCGCCGGATATCAAGGCTATCAATGACAAATATCCCGGCAATGAGAATGCACTGACCCGCCAGCAGAAGACGATGGCGCTCTATTCGCAAGCGGGAGCCAGCCCGATGTCGGGATGTCTACCTATGTTATTGCAGATGCCTGTGCTCTTCGCGATGTTCTCCTTCTTCCCATCATGCATCGAACTTCGCGGTGAGAGTTTCTTGTGGGCACACGACCTCTCGGCTCCTGATGCCATCATCTCATGGAATGTCGATATCCCTCTGATCACCAAATATTTCGGCAATCACATCTCACTATTCTGCTTGCTGATGACCGGTACGAACATCATCTATACTTATCTCAACATGCAGAACCAGAGCAACACGATGCCCGGCATGAAGTGGATGATGTATCTGATGCCGGTGATGTTCATGGTGTTCTTCAATAATTACGCCTCAGGTCTTTCTTATTATTACTTCTTGTCTCTACTGATCACAATCATTCAGACCTACTCCTTCCGCTTTATCATCAAGGAGGATAAGGTGCGTGCGAAGATGCGAGAGAATGCCAAGAAGCCGAAGAAGAAATCGGGCTTTATGGCGAGACTCGAGGAGATGCAGCGTCAGCAGCAGGCTATGCTCCGCGAGCAGCAGAAGAAGGGGAATCACCGTTAAGACATGACACTACCTATATCAGCCGGGCTCTCTATGTCCGGCTGATTGGTACACTATAAAACCGTAGATATGTGAAACAATTACGAGCCATCCGGATCATACTTGCCGCCATCTGTCTGGCGGCGACGGCGGTCTGTTTAATCTTCAGTCCGCAGGCGAATCCTGTGGTCGAATCGGTGGCTCGCATTCAGATTCTCCTCTCTGCGGGGGCTGCCACACTGGGCGTCACCGGTGTTTGGCTTGTGATTACTCTGATCTTCGGCAGGGTGTATTGTTCGACGGTATGCCCGATAGGCGTCCTTTCGGATATTTTCTGCCGGGTGAGAAGATCGATCAAGCCTCTGAATAAGCCTTTCCGCTATCGGCATAAGTCGAATTGGGGGATTCGGATTTTGGTGGTCTATCTTCTTAGCATAGTGATAGGCATTTCGGCGGTGGCACTAATCATCGAGCCTTGGAATATGGCTGCAAATGTTGCCTCCTTGGCTCGGCAAGATGTTATCGAGCCGACTTGGGGTGAGATCATGAGTCACGGAGTGATCGCAGGCATGGTGTGTGGCGCATTATCGCTGCTGATGCTGATAGTCTCTTCGCTGAAGTATGGCAGAGAGTTTTGTTCTCGATATTGTCCGATAGGAGCCGGACTCGGTTATGTACAAGAGTTTTCGGTGATGCATATTGAGATCGATCCTGATCGATGCACTTCTTGCGGGCATTGTGAGGATATCTGCCGATCGCAGTGTGTCAAGGTGGTGAGCCGCTATATTGATGAGTCTCGCTGTGTGAGATGTTTTGACTGTGTAGCAGAGTGCCCTACAGGGGCTATAAGATATCAGATTAATCGCAATCGTCGTCCTGCCACTCCATTGATGCGACAGGTGAAAAAAACTCCAAATACATGAAACAATACCTTGATTTGCTCCGACATATCCTCGACCATGGGATGGAGAAACATGATCGCACCGGCACCGGCACGATCTCAACTTTCGGCTATCAGATGCGTTTTGACCTGGAGAAGGGGTTTCCTTTAGTTACTACCAAGAAGGTGCATCTGAAGAGTATCATTTATGAGTTGCTGTGGTTCTTGCAGGGAGACACGAATGTGCATTATCTCCAGGAGCATGGTGTAAGGATATGGAATGAGTGGGCAGATCCGGATGGCGAGTTGGGCCATATCTATGGCTATCAGTGGCGTTCATGGCCCGATTACAATGGTGGCAACATCGATCAGATATCGCAGGCAGTGGAGGCTATCAAGCATAATCCTGATTCGAGACGCATCATCGTGAGTGCCTGGAATGTAGCGGATCTTGACCGGATGAATCTCCCCCCGTGTCATACCTTCTTCCAGTTCTATGTTTCACCCGATGGCAGGCTTTCGTGTCAGCTCTATCAGCGGAGTGCCGACTGCTTCTTGGGAGTGCCCTTCAACATCGCCAGTTATGCATTATTAACGATGATGATGGCACAAGTCTGTGGTTTGCGACCCGGTGAGTTCATCCACACGCTGGGGGATGCCCACATCTACTTGAATCACCTCGACCAGGTCCATTTGCAATTAGAGCGCGAGCCGCGCCCCCTGCCGCGGATGGTGATCAATCCGGAAGTAACCTCCATCTTCGACTTCCACTACGAAGACTTCCGCATAGAGGACTACAACCCCCACCCCGCTATCAAAGGCATCGTCAGCGTCTAAGTTATGGATATTGAAGAGATACGGGAGGTGGGATTGGGACTACCTCATGCTACGGAGCGGTGTCCTTTCGGACCTGACACTTTGGCTTTGGAGATCGGTGGCAAGATGTTTTGTTTGATCGATCTTTCGGGCGAGTGGCAGTTTTATAACCTCAAGGTAGACCCCGACTATTCGATCGAATTGCAAGATCGATACCCCGAAGTGCGACCCGGCTATCACATGAACAAGCGCCATTGGATCTCAATCGACTATCATAACAGCATCCCTCTTAAGATAGAGAAAGAGCTGATCCGCCACGCCTATCAGCAGACCGCCAAAGGCCTAACCAAAAAGCTCCGTCACGAATTAGGCTTCGAATAGATCATCAAGTGTTACGACAGATTGGAAGGCGTTTTCAGGTTCCTGGGATATAGCTTATTTCCGGAGATATCCGCTTTACATGCTTGAAGTGGGTGATATACCAACTTACCTGTGGCTCCAAATAGCAATAGCGCTTGCCATCAGCCTCGGAAATAAAACTTGTCACCAACGAAACCAACCCCACATATCCCTTACCATAATCGAATGAAAAGTGAGAGTAGCCTCGCGATAAGTCATCAGACTTTAAACCGGCAGTTATCACTCCGGTCTCAGGCATATAAAGTAACCCTTTATATTCACGAACCGGCGAGCCACCCGGCATAGCTCGTCCCGATGTAGCCGTTACATCCCTCAATCTCTCGGGGATCAGCGATGACATACTTTCATAGCAGGTGAGATCTCGCCCGAGTCGCTTCTCTTCGTCCGGTTTGTAATAATTGGTAATCCAATCGAAATAAGAACACAAACCATAACGGGCAACAGGTAGATTGCCACACATCAAGGGCATCTCTTGAAGTGGTATAACTGCAGCAAAGCGAGTTTCACCGGGATGTTTTAACCATAATTTCACCTGTTCAGACACTACCCTATTATAGTACAAACTATAATACGCTACATACCCCCAGTGGGTATAGACCAAGAGCAACAAAGGAATCCCTATCGATAAGTTCTTCCAATTATATCTGCGCCAAAAGTTTGGGGATCCTATCGAGATAAGATATATCGTCAACAATGCCGCAGAAAAATACATCCAAAATCCGGCTCTATAGACGATAGATGTGCGATAAAGCGTTGTAAAAGAAACAACTCCACTTACCATCAAGAAGACTATCATCCTATCAGTGAAGACTCTACGCCATCCGACTCGGATAGCAACGATGACAGCTAATGCCAAAGCCATCCAAAACCAGATAGATTCTGATATAACAACCTTCAGGTAAATAAATGAAAAAACATCGCTGTGATTAACACTTTCTATACGCGACTGCATTCCCGGACTAAGGCATAAAACGCCACAACCGAGGGCTATTGCAAACATCGCCACATAATACTTAGAATTCCGACACTCCCTAAAAAGCACACACATTGTCCCCAACCCGACCAGGACAGGAAAGGCTAATCCCTCATGCCAACACCCGAGAATAAATCCTAATATCGCTGACGGCAAGAGTTTTAATGACTCTCCCCACAAATGTCGAAGTAGTATAACAGCAATGAACAAACTCCATATATAATTTGCCTGGTAATCAAACTCATTAAGTTTGTCTCCACACCAGATCAAAATTGTAAAACAACCGAGGAATTCCGGCAACAAAGGAGAACTATCAGGGTCAATTCGCACCAATCGTAATGATATTCTTATAATAAAAAATATCATAAGAAGAGAGATCAACGGACCGACCCATTGAGGCAAAATCAAAAAAAACGGGGCAATCATATTGCCTAAGCGAATATTATTTGTTTCAAATCTATCTTGCCACGTCTGGAGCATTCCATCGACAGGGAAACCATATTTTATTATATTACCTCCGTTAGAAAGTAAAGCCGGTCCTCCTTCGAATGACAATTCCTGTTGCGAATCTAACCAAGGTTTAAATAGAAACAAATAATCATAGTCATCGCCGGTGCGGGGCGTGCCGATAAAGTAGAAACTGACACCCACCAGGAAGATAATGAGCAGCAGCGTGTTGATATTTAACTTTCTTCTCATTTGTATTATAAACATATATATTAGATAATTGATGTATCTCTGAATCAGAGGAGCGCGCTCTTATTGTTTTATTTCGGGCGATATCCTCTTGATCTGCTTGAAATGAGCAACATACCAGATCACAAACGGCTCCAAGTAGCAGTAACGCTTACCATCGGCCTCGGAAATAAAGGAATATGCTATCATCTGACGTGCCACATACCCGCCGCCATAATCCACATTAAATAATAGACAACATCGAGACTGTTTTTCTCGCTTGAGGATGGAGGTTATATATTCCGTTTCAGGCATATAGAGCAACCCCTTGTATTCACGAACAGGCGAACCACCCGGCACAGCTCTGCCTAAATCCGCTGTCACATCTCTCAACCTCTCCGGTATCAATGACATCATTTCATCATAACCAAAGATTTCTTTCCCATATTTTTTCTTTATATCAGTAGCATAGTAGGATTTAATCCAATCAAAATATGGCAAATATGTATATTTTGCCGTGGGCAGATAGCCACACATCAAGGGCATCTCTTGTAATGGGATAACATCAGCAAAGCGTGTCTCTCCCGGATGCTTCAACCATAGAGCCAACTGTTCATTTACTATTTTATTCACCCTGACACTATGATATGCTACATAACCCCAATGTGTATATATCAATAATAATAGGGGTATTCCCACTGCAATATTTTTCCAATTATAGTTACTACTAAATTCCGGTAATATTATGGAGAGTAGACGAATTATCATAACTCCGATAGCATAAAACATCCAGAATCCGGCTCGACAGAACATTGATGTATGGCATAATATGACCAACGACACTGTGCTACTCACTAATAGGAAAAGGATCAGTCTATCTGTAAATACGCGCCGCCAACCGACACGCATCGCCGCAATAAGGGAGAGTAAGAGCGCCAGCCAGAACAGAGCAGTTTCTCTAACCTCCACTTTAATTATCTCAATACTAAACACATAAGACGATGACACGAGTCCGTTATTCATGCGGTGGTACGTACCGGGGCTCATAATCTGGAATCCCAATCCTATCGCCAAAACCACTATCGCCGCATAATATTTCTTTTGTCGGCATTCTCGAAAGACTATACACATCGCCACCATCCCTACCAATATCGGCAAGGCAAGACCTTCATGCCACCAACCCATCACAACGCCTAATATCACAGAACTCGCAATTCCTCTCTTTTGACTTCTCAGACAGCGCAACAGCATAACCGCGACAAAAACTCCCCATATATAATTCACTTGAAAATCAAACTCATTAAGGGAATCGCCGGTCCATATCAATATAGTGAACAGTCCAAGATAGATTGGCATCAATGGAGACGTATCCGGATCAAGATCTGCCATCCGAAATGACTCCCTAACTATCAGAAATATTAAAAGCAAAGTGATTAGCGGACCTATCCATCGGGGTATAATTAGAAAAAATATGGCTATTATATTCGATAATCGGAAATTATCTTTATTATAACTATGTTTCAATGTTTCGACATATTCATCTATCGGGAAGCCATACTTAAACATATTGCCTCCCTTATCGACCATCGTTATGCCTTTATCATTAATCAGTTCCGGCTGCGAATCAAGCCACGGCTTAAAAAACTCAAGAAAAGCATAGTCATCGCCGGTGCGAGGAGTGCCGATGAAGTAGAAACCGACTCCCACCAAGAAGATAATGAGCAGCAGCGTGTTAAAACTCAGCTTAATGCGTTTTATTTTAGTTAGAATATTATCAAATATTTCCACTATCAAATAATGTTATTGTGTTAGAGCGCGTTCTTTAGAGCGCATTCCATCCCCCTGCCATTAGTCAGAACTCGGTGAAGCAAAGAGGGAGGAGGGAGGCTATCGAAGGGAGCACATATACCTTCTCCTTGCCATATAGCAACACTTCCATCGCTCCATATTTATGTTCATATTCGAGCAGCGCCTGACGACATGCCCCACATGGGCTCACCGGATGTGATTGGAAATCACCACGTGTCCAGGCCGCGATGGCGATCTTCTTCATAGCCACTCCGGGATATAATGCCGACGCCTGATAGCAGGCGGTGCGCTCGGCACATGTGCCCGAAGGATAGGCGGCATTCTCCTGATTAGCCCCCAACACTATATTTCCATTCGCCATCAGAATCGCCGCCCCTACATGAAACTCGGAGTAGGGTGCATAACTCCGGCTCGTCATCTCCTTGGCTTTATCCACCAGCAGGCGATCCTCCTCGCCCAGCTCCTCATATCCATACACCCGAACTTCGGTGATAATTTGTTTCGTTTCCATATTTTATTATAGATCTTAAATTTTCGTTATTGTTATTTATCTATCTCGCAGTCTGCCACTTACCTCTTCGACTCTCGGAGCAATCGCTCGAAGAGGTCGATATATTTCCGGGCTATCACCGGCGCTGCGAATCGTCGGGCAGCCGATTGATACATGCGGCGGCGAGTCTCTTCTCCCGCCATGCGTCGAGCCGCCACCATCCCGGCGGCGATATTGCCGGCGGCAGTGACGATGTCGTCATCCCACTCGGCGAGATAGCCGGTGGCGAGATGGTCGACGATATCAGGCTGTCCGCCACGTCCGAATGACACCGGCACACACCCATATACCTGCCCCTCGACCAGAGTGCCGGGCAGGGTCTCATAGAGCGATGTCGACACCACGGCATCGCCATGGCAATATACATCTCTCACGTTCTCCTCTCCCGAGATACGCCCTAAATGACGATGCTCGATAGCCACACCGGCGAGGGCTTCCGGATCGCGAAGCGTGCCGAAGGTGGTGAGGCGCATACCGCTCGCCTCCTCCGGGTATCGCGCTGCGAGTATGCGAGTCGCCTCCACCAGGATAGGAAGCCCCTTGACCGGATCGTCAAGCCGCGCAGCGCCCATCACGATGTTAAACTTATCGCCGCCTCCGACATGCTCCGGCATCCCATTCGGCACCGGGAAAGCATTGGCTATCACCGATATAGGCATACCAGCCAAGAGCGACGACCGCCGTGCATGCTCCGCAAGCCAATTGGACACCGGCACAAAATGCAACCTCCCCTCCCCCATCAGATCGCCTTGATAGATATTCGCCTTGCGCCGATGCACGCGCGCCGAGAGGTCGCCCTTAGATGCACGCGCCCCAAAAAGTGGGCAGTTGCCACAATGCGACTGCCAGCGCTCACACTCGCCGGCGTGATGGCAGATTCCGGTCATGTTCCACATGTCGTGCATGGTCCACACCACAGGCTTGCCAAGGTCCAAAAGACGTTTCAACCCTCGCAGGGAGAGCATCCCCTGGTTCACCCAGTTCAGACAGATCACATCAGCCTCCCTCACCAGCGGATGGCGATCAAGAGGCAACCCGTCGGAGGCCGTATCGACCTTAAAAAGATCCTGCCGATTGAAGCCATTGGCTGCGAAGATCTTCAGGCGCTCAGCAAGGAAAGGAACGCGGATGGCGGCTCGGCTCGACGCAAGATGGACATCGGGCGAATCGGTCTGCCGATCCACCACCAGCATCTCGGCATCGACACCCTCCATGCGCAACGCCTCCATAAGGCGTCGGCTCACTATCGCCGCACCCCCTATCGCATCTGACTTATTGATGATTACTACTTTCATATTGCGTTCTGATTACTCGCTCTTATGGCTCATGGCGGTCATATCGCTCGAAACGATAGCTCAGCCCGCTCTTGGAGAGCAGGATTTCCGACTCCTCTACCATGCGCCACACCGTGGGGTCGATCTCGGGGAAGAAGGTATCAGCCCCTTCGAAATGCGACTCGATGCGAGTCACATAGATTCGGGTCAGCAGAGGCATCGCTTCGGCATAAATCTGCCCGCCCCCGAGGACTATCGGCACCTCCGGCGGAGGCGCCATCGACAGAGCCTCAGCAAGAGTCCCTGCCAATTCCGCCCCCGGGGCTTCATAACCCGACTGTCGTGTCAGCACGATATTGACGCGACCCGGCAACGGCTTGCGTGGCAACGACTGCCATGTGGCGCGACCCATCACTATCGGATGTCCCATCGTCACATCCTTGAAATGTCGAAGATCTTCCGGCAGATGCCACGGAATATCTCCCTCTACACCAATCTCATTGCCAAGACCCATCGCCACTATCCCCCACACCTCGCGACGTCGCGACGTCGACGAATTGTAAATGCTGAAGGGGTGGATTCCGGTAGTGTCGCGAGTGTCGACGATATCCTTATCGAAGGGAAATACTATACTTGTCTCCATGATTTTTTTATTTATTTACAAAGATAAACAAAAAGATAAACAAAAATATTATTATCTTTGCACAAATTTACAACTTCCCGTCAAATCCGGGTCATTTTTTCGATTTCGGGTGTTGATGGAGTCTAATGTCTTAACTTATCGATGTATAGTTTATTAGATTTTATCTGCCTGCTTGGCGCTGTGTGTCTCTTCCTTTATGGTATGAAGGTGATGAGCGACGGCCTTCAGAAGGTTGCAGGCGACAGATTGCGCAACATCCTGGGAATTATGTCGCGCAATCGTGTTACCGGCGTAATCACCGGTATCCTAATTACTGCGTTAATCCAAAGTTCGAGTGCCTCGACCGTGATGGTGGTCAGCTTCGTGAATGCCGGCTTGATGAGCCTGGCGCAAGCCATGTCGGTGATCTTCGGTGCTAATGTCGGTACGACCGTCACCACCTGGATCATCTCCGCCTTCTCGCTCGAAGTCGATATCTCCGCACTCAGCATCCCGCTGCTCGCCGTCGGCGTGCCGATGATGTTTATGAAGAAGAGCACCTACAAGTCGCTCGGTGAGTTCCTGATCGGTTTCTGCCTACTCTTCATGGGGCTCGACATGATCAGCACCTACGTGCCCAATCTGCAAGAGAACCCCGAGATGCTTCGGTTCGTCACCAACTACACCACTATGGGGGCGATGTCCGTGCTGATATTCTTCTTCCTCGGCATCGTATTCACCATGATAGCCCAAAGTTCGGCTGCCACCTTCGCCATCACCCTGATCATGTGCTCGCAGGGGTGGATCTCCTTCACCCTCGGCTGCGCCATCATCTTGGGTGGTAACATCGGTACGACCATCACCCCGGTGCTCGCCTCGCTGAGTGGTAACCTTGCCGCCAAGCGCACCGCGATGGGCCACGTCCTCTTCAATGTCCTCGGTTCGCTGGTCGTGCTCTGCTGCTTTATGCCTTTCGTCTCTTTAGTAGGGAGCATCACCGACTTAGTGATGGGGCAGAATCCGCTTGATGTCGATGCCGCCGCCAAAGAAACCCTCAAGAACACTCTCTTCTTCACCCCTGATGGCGCCATGACTCCCCACGCCCAGAAGTGTGTCGGCCTCGGTTTGGCTATATTCCCCACCGTGTTCAATACGCTCAACCTCATGGTGATGATCTGGTTTACAAAACTTTATGTCAAGATCGTATGCTGGATCATGCCTACTCGCCATAAAGAAGAAGAGGAGGAGTTCGTACTCAAATATATCGGCCGCGGTCTTCTCTCCGCCTCCGAGCTCAACATCACCCAGGCCCAGAAGGAGATCTTCGTATATGGCCAGCGTGTCGACCGCATGCTCGGCATGGCGCGTAAGATGATCCATCTCAAGGAGAATGATGAAGAGTATCAATCCACCTTCAATCGCATCGAGAAGTATGAAGAAATCTCCGACCGCATGGAGATCGAGATCGGCACTTTCCTCAACTGTGTGGCGGAAGGCAAACTGAGCCCCGAGTCAAAGATGCGCATCTCCGGTATGCTCCGCATTGTCAGCGAGATTGAGTCGATCGCCGACGGCTGTTTCAATGTCGCCAAGACCCTAAACCGCAAGAATCAGATTCATGTCGATTTCCACGACAATGTCCTCAAGGAGATCGACCAAATGTATCAACTCGTCGACGGCGCTATGAAGAATATGCTCTCTCTGCTCGAAGAACTCGAAAACCCCGAGAACTCCAAGGTGGTAGAGGCTTATAACAAGGAACGTGAAATCAACAACCTTCGCAATAAACTCCGCGATGGTAATATCTATAACATCAACAACAAGGTTTACGACTATCAAGAGGGTATCTTCTTTATGGATCTGATCGGCGAGGCTGAGAAACTCGGCGACTATATGCTCAATGTCGTGGAGGGTGTCAAACACCAGTTCCGCACCGTAGCCGAATATGACTTCTAATTTCCCCGGTGACTCATGATGCTGATCCCCCCGAACCAAATGGTCTCTTCCCTTGTTTAGATTATAATAACACCGTATGTCTCAATCTAATATGAACATGAACGCAGAACAAGATCTGAAGAATCATCGTTATTGTGTGATAATGTGTGGCGGCGTCGGCTCCCGTTTTTGGCCTTTCAGCCGCAGCGGTATGCCCAAGCAGTTCCTCGATTTCTTCGGCACAGGCCGGAGTCTCTTGCAGCTCACCTACGACCGCATGCTCCCTATCACCGACCCCGATCACATCATCTTAGTGACCAATAGCGCCTATTACGATATCATCAGGCAGCAACTCCCCGACGTCAAGGAGAGCAATATCCTCCTCGAGCCGGCTCGCCGCAACACCGCCCCTTGCGTCTGCTGGGCTGCCCATCATATCTATGCCATCGACCCGCAGGCCTCGATCGTGACTCTCCCATCCGACCATCTGATCCTCCGCGAAGCCGAGTTCCATCAGACCATCCGTCATGGCCTCGATTTCGCAGAGCATCATGATGCACTCCTCACCATCGGAATAAAGCCCACTTCGCCTCACACCGGATATGGTTATATCCAGCGCGGTGAGCCGGTGGCTGATGCCGACTGCGAGCTTATGAAGGTCAAGTCTTTCACCGAAAAGCCCAACCTCGAGATGGCACAGGTATTCCTCAGCACCGGCGAGTTCTATTGGAATAGCGGCATGTTCATCTGGACTGCCGAGTCTATCCTCCGCGCTTTCCAACGCTACGACCGCGAGACAGCTTGCATCTTCGACCCCGGTACGCGTTTCTTCGGAACGCAGGAGGAGATGTCGTTCATCGATGAGGTCTTCTCCAACGCCCCCTCCATCTCCATCGACTATGCCATCATGGAGAAGGCTGACAATGTGTTCGTGCTCCCCGCCGACCTCGGATGGAGCGACCTCGGCACTTGGAATGCCCTCTACGACTGCTCCCCAAAGAATGCCGACCGCAATGTCACTCAGAATTGCAAGGTGATAGCTCATGGTTGCGAAGGCACTCTCTTCGCCGCCGATAGCGACAAAATCATCGTCGCATCCGGACTGAAAGATTTCATCGTCGCCGACCGCGATAATGCTCTCCTGATCTATCCCCTCAGCGAGGAGCAGAAGATACGCCAAGTTGTCAACGATGTCCGTGCTCATTTCGGCGAAAAGTATATCTAAGATGCTCATATCCAAGTCTTCCGACCCCGAGCCCCGGCGCTGCAGGCATAGAGCCCTCTCCCTCCACTACGCCATATCTCTCCTCCTCTTCTTGACTGTAATCCTCTCCTCTTGCAGCAAGAATGAGTTTGATGTCAAGTTCGAACTCACCCCGTCGGCCGACGGCACTTATCGCGCCATTTATTATGCCTCCGACCCAAAAAAGGGCTGGATTGTCGAAAATGTGGTCAATATCCAGCAGGGTAAGGCCCACCTCACAGGCATGGTCTATAACCCTTGTATCGTATACCTCTGCCGCACTTCCAACGCCGCGCAGGGGTTATACCTGTATGTGGAGCGTGGCGACGATTTCACCATCTCCGGCGATGGCTCCGACCCCGCTGCCTGGCATGTCGACGGGAATAAACTCACCCGCCAACTCGACGAGTGGCGCGCTGAAAACCGCGATGTCATCGTCAAGGCACGCTCCGGACGCGAGGCGGACATCGCCCCCCTTTGCCGCGCTGTCGACTCTTTCGTCACTTCCCACCCCGACGACCCTGCCGCCGCCATCATCCTTATGGCTTATTACGACCGTGGATATGATCCGGGGCGCTTCTCTGCCCTGATGAAGTCGCTCCGCGATGATGCCGCCGACCGAAAGTGGATCGACATGATGGCGCGTAATGATATGCCCGCCGATGAGCCTGCTATCCCCGCGATCCCCAAGTCGCTCGTGTTCGCAACTGTCGCCACCGGCTGCGACACCATCACCCCGGGACACCTACCCACCCTCCTTTATTTCGGCAAGGCCTCTCTTCAGCCATACCGCGATGATATCGCCAAACTGCGCCAACTCTCCCGGTCTTCGGGCGATTCCGCCTCGCGAATCATCGCCAATGTCTCTTTCGAACCGGATTCGATGACCCGATGGCATAGCGTAAATGTCGATTCGCTCCAGGCCTCCGTGCAGGCATGGGTCCCCCTCGGACTCTCCGACTCGCAGATTAAGCAACTCGGCGTCCGTCGCATCCCTTATCTTATAGTCATCGACCGTAAGGCCAAGGCCATCTATTCCGGCACTGACACCGACCGCGCTATCGAGACCTTCCGTTCGCTCCTGCCCAAGCAATAATACAGAATACGCACCCATAGCCATCCTCATTCCTATCTCCTATCTCCTATCTCCTAATCAAACTATTCTCAGAAATGCTTACCAAGGTCTATACAGCAGCTATATATGGCATCGATGCCTTCCCTGTCACCATCGAGACAGTCATGGAGCGTGGTGCTCAGTTCAACATCGTCGGCATGGCGGATACCGCCGTTAAGGAGAGTTACCTCCGCATACAGTCGGCGCTGAAGCAATCCAACTTCGCCTTCCCTCACTATCGCACCACGGTCAACCTCGCCCCTGCTGATGTCAAGAAGGAGGGGGCTTCGTTCGACCTCCCCATAGCCATAGGCCTGCTCACCGCCGGCGGCAGCATCCAATGTCCTAACCTCGAGGAGTATATGATCACCGGCGAGCTCAGCCTCGACGGCTCGCTCCTCCCCGTCAAGGGCGCACTCCCCATCGCTGTGAAGGCACGCGAGATGGAGTTCAAACGGCTCATCGTGCCCGAAGCAAATGTCACCGAAGCCGCTGTCGTCAACAATATCGAAGTCTTTGGCGCTCAGAACCTTACTCAAGTAGTGCAGATAGTCACCGGATCCGATCTTATCCAGCCTACGGTCATCAACACTCGCGCCCTCTTCGCCGAGGCTGTCAATAAGTTCGACTATGATTTCGCCGAAGTCAAGGGGCAAGAGACTGTGAAGCGTGCCTTCGAAGTGGCTTGTGCCGGCGGGCACAACCTGCTGATGGTGGGCCCTCCCGGAGCCGGTAAGTCGATGATGGCGAAGCGTTTGCCATCCATACTCCCCCCTCTGAGCATGGCAGAAGCCCTCGAGACCACCAAGATACACTCCGTGGCAGGAAAACTCTCCCGCGGCTCGATGCTGATGACACAGCGTCCCTTCCGCACGCCCCACCACACCGTGTCGCCCGTAGCTCTCGTCGGCGGCGGTGCCAACCCTATGCCCGGTGAGATCTCCTTAGCCAATAATGGCGTCCTTTTCCTCGACGAGTTTCCCGAATTCCCTCGTCAAGTCCTGGAAGTGCTGCGACAGCCCATCGAAGACCGTGTCATCACCGTGTCGCGTGCCAAATATACTGTCAATTACCCCGCATCTTTTATGCTTGTTGCGTCGATGAACCCCTGTCCCTGTGGCTATTACGGTCACCCCACCAAGCGCTGCACATGTATGCCCGGACAGGTGCAAAAATATATGAACAAGATCTCCGGACCGCTCCTCGACCGTATCGACTTGCAGATCGAGATAGAGCCGGTCGACTTCGACGACATGGCGAATAGGCAGCCTGCCGAATCGAGCAGCGAGATTAGAAGCCGTGTTGTGGCGGCAAGAGCCGTGCAGCAGGCACGATATGCCGGCATCTCCGGCATACACTGCAACGCGCAGATGAACTCCGCGTTGATCCATCAATATGCCTGGCCCGACGAAGCCGGCATGGAAAAGCTCAAAGAGAGGATGACCAGGCTCAACATGTCAGCGCGAGCCTTCGACCGAATCCTGCGCGTAGCGCGCACCATTGCCGATCTTGACTACGCCACCCGTCGCGAC
>OBLI01000470.1_pt1 | contig 42633 bp, 51 predicted proteins | sample 1519701 | NCBI WGS metagenome assembly OBLI01 (sample SAMEA3663005, study PRJEB22513) | pig gut metagenome | biome: pig gut; feature: pig-associated habitat; material: faeces | place: France | collected 2012
CTTGCGTGCAAACGATAATTTTTAAATTTTTGACCCAGGGGGCTAACCAGAGCAGAAAGGAGGGCATTGAATGGCTAAAAAGGTCTATTATCAGCAGAATAACGGGCATCTACCGGCTACACCACCGCATTATTTGGGTACTTTAGCTAGTGCCTGTTGGCGTAAAATCGTGCCCTTTTTAGAGGCTACTGGACGAGTAGAGCGAATCGATATTGGATTAGTTGAACAATACTGTGCTAACTACGAAATCTATCGAAATGCCTATCAAGATATTCAAGAAAATGGCATTCAAGCGAAGATTTTCTCATCTCTTCAAGATTCTTCGGGGAAAGTGATTGGTAAGGATTTTACTGGCTTCAGAAAGAATCCTGCAGTAGCTACCATGAAAGATGCCCTCAACCAACTTAACTCTGTTGGCGTACAGCTCGGGCTATCTCCTAAGGGACGACAAGAATTGATGCAGATTGCTAGCCATAAGGAAGAGAAATCAATGGCTGAACAGTTAAAGGAGGCTGGGATTGTATGATCGATTTGACGCAAAGTCATGACGTACTAGGAGCATATCATAGTATTAACTTTGACAGTATTAGAAAGAAATATCATGACCCAGCAACTCAATATGCTTTTGATGTGTTAGATGAAAACGTCACGACTGGTTATTTAATAAAATTGGCAGCATTTCGCCACCTCAGAGATTTACAAAGACAAGGTGACGATGATTTTCCTTTTTATTATGATGTGGGTGAAGTTGATAAAATCCTTAAGTTTGCAAAAATTTGCCCTAATGTCGACACTGGTGAACCAACACAGTTAATGCCTTGGCAGCAATTTATCTTCGGAATGCTCTTTGGTTGGCGTGATGAACTAGCCCATAAACGTTTTACACGAGTCATATTGTCTGTAGCCCGTTCACAAGGTAAGACATATTTGATGGCTATCTACATGGTTTACTCTTTTTTAATTGAGTCGATAGGGCTGTCTAATCAAGATTTTCTTGTTACGGCAGAAAACTACGATCAAACTGGTAAGCTATACGGTTATATCACCGATATGCTTAAGAAGATTTTTGAAGAGCAACCTGTTTTTGCTAAATTAGCGCAAGAAGATGACATTGTCATTCATGAGCATACTGGCGTAAACATGCGAAAGTTCAACAATAACTTGCGACCATTGTCTTTCAATGCTGGAAAATATGATTCATATCATTTCACAACAGCGATTTTCGATGAAATTGGTAATATCCACAGCCGTGAAGGGACGAAGAAGATTGTTTCTGGCCAAATTAAGAAGCCTAATCATCAATACATTGAAATTTCAACGGCTTATCCTGATCCATCAGTACCTTTTCACGACGATCAAAAAGTAGTTCAACAAGCTATGGAACGAGACTTTAACCGTGAAGCCGATCAAGAACTAGGATTAATCTGGGCGCAGGATAGCTTAGACGAAACCTTTAAAGAAGAAACATGGGTTAAATCGAATCCGCTTTTGGATCTTAAAGATCAGCGCGATGTTTTGCTTAATGGTTTACGTGACAAGCGTGATTCAGATATGCTTGCCGGAACTGTAGATGATTTCCAAAATAAGAATCTTAACCTTTGGCTGCAAGAAGCTACTAATAGCTATTTGAAACTATCTGATATTGAACGGGCAATTATTCCAAGCTTCGATATTCGTGGTCGCGACGTTTACATTGGTTTCGACTACTCAATGTTTAGCGATAATACTGCAATTGCTTTTGTTTATCCTTATCAAGACGAGAACGGTAATCAGAAATGGCACATTGAGCAACATAGTTTCATTCCTTGGGAAAAGGCCGGTTCAATTCAAGCTAAAGAAAAGCAAGACGGTATCGACTATCGCAAGCTAGCTAAAAAAGGCTACTGTACGATTACTAGTCACCCGCAAGGCCTGATTAACGACGATCAGGTTTATAGTTGGTTGCTTAATTATGTTGAAGAGAATAGCTTACACGTGATTTTCTTCGGTTATGATGCCTGGGGTGCTACTAACGCGATTAAACAAATGGACATTAATACCGGTTTTCCACTTGAAGCGATTCGGCAACGGACTAGCGAACTGAAAGACCCAACGAAATTCTTACAAAAGATTTTTGTTGAAGGCAACTGTAGCCGGTTAGACGATAAAATCATGGAAAAGGCGTTAATCAATGCTGAAATCTACGAAGACAAGATTGGTATTCAAGTAGATAAGGCCAAGGCAACCTTAAAAATTGATGTTGTCGATGCAATTATTGACGCATTATACCAAGGGATGTATCACTTTGAGGATTTTGGAATTGCTAACGACAAGTCTAAGCAGGCTGAACTCATGACAGCCGAACAGGTTAAAGCGTGGTTTGAAAGTGAGGATAGTGGTTTACTTGATAGCTAAATTTTTTAAGTTTATTTGGAAGTATTTTGATATTTTATGTTTTCTAACAGCGATTATTTTCGCCGTGTGGGGTTGCTTCTTGTTAAACTTTACTGTTGGAATTTTTGGAATTGCTGTTGGCCTAATTCTAGTTGGTTATCTATCGGAGCAGATAGCTAACCTTCAATGAAAGGAGGTGAATGCTATTGCCATTATTTAATCAACATAAAGTTAGCCCTGGGTTGGCGATTGCTGACGATACTGATATTCTGCATTTCTTAGATCCTGATAATTCAGACAAGTATGTAGATGCCCGGACCGCTTTGAAGAACTCTGATATTTATTCAATTGTTTTTCAGTTAAGCGCTGATTTAGCAAACGGAAAACTTAAAGCAGACGCGCCTCGGGCACAGGGGATTCTTAATAACCCGACACAAACGAGTAATGCGCACGCTTTTTGGCAATCAATGTTTGCACAACTGTTGCTAGGCGGTGAGTGTTTTGCTTATCGTTGGCGAAATCAAAATGGAACTGATATGACATGGGAGTACCTGCGACCTTCGCAAGTTACTCCTTTTCTTTTAGAAGATGGTTCCGGATTGATTTACAACATTAACTTTGATGAGCCAGAAGTTGGCGTAATGGAAGCTGTTCCCCAATCTGATTTAATCCACATTCGATTGTTATCACAAAACGGTGGGAAGACTGGGATTAGTCCTTTGAGTGCACTAGCTAATGAGCTACAAATTAAGGACAAGTCAAATAAGCTCACCTTGAGCGCTCTGGGGCGTTCTATCATTGCTCCGGGTATTTTATCGATTAAGCACGGAGGATTGCTTAGCGATGAGGAGAAGGCTTCTCGTAGCCGTAAATTCATGAAGCAGACCTCAAAATCAGAAAATGGACCGATTGTCATTGATGACCTGGAAGAGTACACACCACTTGAAGTTAAGAGTAATGTTGCCCAATTACTTAACCAAGTTAGTTGGACAGGTGCTCAAATCGCTAAGGTTTACGGTGTTTCTGACAGTATTATTAACGGTCAAGGTGACCAACAATCATCCATTCAAATGATGGGGAATGCCTATGTGAAGTCTCTAGCTCGGTATGCTAAGGCTGTAACTGGTGAACTGAATAATAAGCTCAACGCAAACATCAATCTTGATTTGCGCTCTGCAATTGACCCACTTGGTGACAGTTATGCAACAACGATTTCTAACTTACGAAAAAACGGAGCAATTGCTGCTAATCAGGCAGTATGGTTGCTTAAAGAAAGTAACTACTTCCCTGAAGAAATGCCTGAAGCAAGTACACCACCAGTTCCTATCTCGACTTCTAAGAATGATAAATCAGCGGAAGGAGGTGATAACGATGACGAAGATTAATGTAAAAGGTGCCGTTGTTAGCAATGATGATGCTGATATCTATAGCTGGTTAGGCTATGACTGTGTAAGTCCTAATCAGGTTGAAGACGTCCTTAATAATAGTGATGGGGATGTTGAAGTTGATATTGCCTCTGGTGGTGGTAGTGTGTTTGCTGCCTCAGAAATCTATACCATGCTAAAAGCATACTCTGGCAAGGTAGTAGTTAATATTCAAGGACTAGCTGCTTCTGCTGCTTCTGTAATTGCAATGGCCGGGGATGAAATTAATATGTCACCTACCAGTCAAATGATGATTCATAAGGCCTCAACTGTATCTTGGGGAAATGCGGATGATTTAACACATGACTCAAAGATGTTAGATGTTACCGATCAGTCGATCGTTAACGCATATGAAGCAAAAACAGGAATGGATCGAAATGATATTCTTCAGTTGATGTCTAATGAAACCTGGATGACTGCACAAGATGCGGTTGATAAGGGATTTGCAGATAATGTTTCAACTGGTTCAGCGCAACCGCAAGTAGTTAATGCAATTGGTACACCAGTTTTGAGTAACAATGCAATTAGTAAGGTTAAAAATCTTTTGGCTAAGGTACGTAGTGCTAAGCCTAAAAATAAGGTGGAAACACCTAAGAATACTGAAAAGAAGCCAACTCCTAGCCTCAAAGACCAGAAGTTGGCAATTTTATTAGGAGATGAAATTTAATGGGAATTAACGAATTAAATGACGCTTGGATCTCTAAGGGACAAGAAGTTTCTGACTTAAATGCCAAGTTAAATATGGCAGTTCTTGATGACAACTTTTCCAAGGACAAGTTTGCTGAATTAAAGGAACAACGCGATAACTTAGCTGCTCAACGCGATGCTATCAAAGACCAACTTGATGAGGCACGGGCGATGGAAGTTAAGAATATGAAGTCTGAAGATAAAAAGCCTTTAAACAAGAAAGAATTGGATATCAAGGACCAATTTGTTAAGGACTTCAAGAACATGGTTACTTCTGGAAAGACTGGTGCCGGTAACGGTGGCCTTACTATTCCAGATGATATCCAATACGCTATTCATAAGCTAGTACGGCAATTTGCTACGCTTCAAAATCTTGTTAATGTTGAATCAGTTACTACAATGACTGGTTCACGGACATATGAAAAGCTTAGCGATATCACCCCGATGAGTGACTTAGATGATGAAACAGCTGCTATTCCTGATATGGATGACCCTGAATTAACTCTGATTAAGTACGCTATTCACCGTTATGCAGCTATTCAAACAGTTACTAACAGTCTCTTGAAGGATACTGTTGAAAATATTCTTGCATGGTTGTCAGACTGGGTTGCTAAGAAGGTTACCGTTACTCGAAATGCAAAGATTATTGAAGCCATGGGTAAGCCGGCTAAGAAGCCAAGTATTGCTAATTTTGATGACATTAAGGACCTTGAAAACAACACACTTGACCCTGCATTAATGCCAAGCGCAAGTTTTGTTACTAACCAATCAGGTTACAATGTGCTTTCTAAAGTTAAGGATGCTCAAGGTCGTTACATGCTTCAACGTGATGTTACTCAACCAGACGTTTACCGGTTAGATGGTAAAACTATTACTGTTATTGCAGATAAGTGGTTACCTGATATTTCAGGCGCTCACCCGCTTTACTACGGTGATTTGAAGCAAGGAATCACTCTTTATGACCGTGAACACATGTCATTACTTTCAACTAACATCGGTGCAGGCGCATTTGAACATGACCTTTACAAGGTTCGTGTCATTGACCGATTCGATGTTGAAGTTATCGACGATGGTGCTTGGGCTACTGCCTCATTTAAGACAGTTGCTAACCAACAAGCAACCGCTCCAGAAGCTTCAGGATCAACTACTCACTAGAACGAGGTAATGGACAATGAGTGACAGTATTGATGTATCTCAAACAGTTGATCGAGTAAAGGATGTACTTTATTTAGATGGTAACGAAGATGATGTTTTGCTGTCCTCGTACGTCCTAGCCGCTAACTCGTTTGTTCATAATGCAATCGGTCAAGATGTAAATGGTTTTTACAGCGAACCCAGTGTTAGCGCGCTGGTTTCAACGGCTGTGATTTCATTAGCCGCAACTTATTTTCAAAACCGCTTGTCATTGTCTGATACACAAACGTTCCCGATTGATTTGACGGTAAATAGTATTATTGGTCAGTTGCGTGGGATGAGAAATACTTTTGAAGAAAAGGGTGATAACAGTGAGACTACCGATAAGCCGGCTCAATCATCTAATTGAATTCGGAGTGACAGACACCGTTCCCACTGATACGCTTGAAGGCTCAAAAGAGGTCTTCATTCCTAAACAAAAACTGCACTGTGCTTTTTACCAACGGTCATTAACTCAGCAATACCAGTTATTGGGTACTAAGTTGAGCGGCACGATCGTAGTCGCCGTTCGCTCCCAATATCACGTTAAAGATGACCAATTAGCCCGGATCGATGGTGATCCAAAGGTGTACAAGATTGTCACTATTTCACGCGATGACAGTCATACGCCGATTCGCTATGACTTAGTGACCTTACAAGATATCGAGAAAGTAGGTAATGCCAATGACTGATTTTGCTGGTTTGCTAGAAAACTTTGGCCGTAATACTGAAAAGATGATTGTTCCTAGCCAAGCTAAGCGTAAGGCGATGACTGCGGCGGGGGCGACCGTTTATACCGAAGCACTAAAAAAAGAAACTCGTAAACGTCACTATCAAGCTGGTCGGAAAATTGGCAAAGTTAAACACTTAGCTGATTCGATTACGTTTGACAATAAAGACGTTGACGGGGTTGATAATGGTAATTCGGTAGCTGGCTTTACTGGTAAAGATGAAAGTGGTATTAATCATGCCCGGATTGCACGGTTTTTAAACGATGGCACTAAATATATTACTGGTGACAGTTTCGTTGATAATACTCGTCGGTCTACAGCAGCGGCAGTATTTGAAGCCGAGCGAAAAGTCTATGAAGAAGGTGGAAACAATGGAACTTCCAACCACTCAAGCTAATAAGTTGATTGTTTCTGCTAAGTATTCATGGATTGATCGAATTGTAATTGGCGTTATTCCGCGTGAACTTACCGGTAATACTGATGAAACCATTCTACGTATTTCTGAATGGCTGAACGAGCCAACTGGTTATGCCAATGCCACTTTTAAAGGCTGGACGATTGGTGTGGAAGTACAAATTTTCTACAAACTTAATTCGGGAATTAGTAAATTAGATGATGAAATTGCATTAGCCCGGCTGTTTGTTAAAGACGGTTGGACGGTTGAACAATCAAAAGATCACATTCAAGACCCTGATACTCATCAAGTATCCAAGGTCTTTTATTTTGCTAAAAATTTGATGATTAAAGGAGAGTGAAAGTAATGGCAGGTATGTCATTTAAGGGTATCGACTTTGTCATGGGTGGTATTACCGATGACAAGGGTGTTTTAATTACTGAGCCTGACAAGGGCGGCCTTGGTGAAAAAGGTATCGCTCTTTGGGACGGTGATGGTGATGGTGCTACTACAGCTAACATCACTGCACTAGAAGAAGCTGGTCAACAGCAATATGCTAACAACAAAGTTAAACGAATTAATCATGGGGTTCCTACTCCGCAAGTTGCATTAACTATGTTGGATATTCCATACGAAGACGCAAGTAAAATGGTTGGTTATCAAAGCGTTAATGGTGGTCGTGTTTTAGCTAATCAAAAGCCTCATGTTGCTTTGTTGATTGCCTCCCACGACTTTGATGGTAACTGGCACTTTGATTGCTTCGCTAACGGTGAAGTTATCATTCCTACCCGGAACCATGGAACTAGTAACAAGAATGAAACCGACAGTAACGCTACGTTTACTTACCAATCTATGGCTCCAATTCCAAATAATGTTTTCTTGAACGCTGATGGTTCTCAACAAGCATTCAAGGATTACAACACTGGTGATTCTAGCTGGAAGGATTACGAAACCATGTTGAAGGAAGTCTTCGGTGGATACAGTGGTGACAATCCTATGGCTGGATATGTTCAAGCTAGCGGGACTGGTTCATTTACTAATACTAATGAATCAAATGTTAGCCATGTTTCTGGTGACAGTTCTGCTCACTAAGACGATTTTTAGTCGCCTACGAAATACACAGTACGCAAGGGGCGGCTATTTAGGAGGATTTGTTAAATGAAAATTGATACAAAACCATTAGCAATTGGAAAAAATTCAATGGAAATTGAAGGCTCCTGGTCACAAGTAGATCAAGCTGATGAAATTATGATTGCAATGTATTCCATTGATGCTAATGACGATATGGTTAAAAGCTTGCAAGCGGAACGCGATGCTATGAAGAAATCTATGAATTTCTTGAAAGATTTGTTTGGCTTAAGCACTAAGCAAGTCGATAAAATTTACAATCACGTAGATTCTCAGACATTAAATCTTTACATGTCATATGTATGCGGCCTGGTTAAAGGTGGTAAGGCAGAATCGTTTGCTGATTTTGAAAGGGAAGTTGAGGAAACGAAACACCCAAAAGAACAACCGGTGAAATCAGACGAATAATCGATCAATATCAACAAGAAATTGAGGATCGTAATTATTTGAAAAAGAGATTAATGCTCGAAAGTGGAGTGACACCTTCGACATTAGACAAAGAAAATTACTTAGAAATTCTTCAAGTTATGAAGGCTCAATCTCGAGAAGATAGGCCAATGAACTCTGAGGATGCTCATAAAAAACTAGCACGAATATTGGGAGGTGGATAGATTGAAAGTACAAAATGAAATGTCAACGCGAATTTCTGTTGATGCGGTTAGTGCGGTAGGTAGTCTATCCGCTTTTCGGAATGCAATTCGTGGAGCTAGTGATGCTTGGCGTGCACAAGAAGTAGCATTAAAGAATTCTGGTAATTACACAGAAGCTGCTACTGCTCGTTATCGCGGATTGAACAAAGTTATTGACCTTCAGAAGGCTAAAATTCAGGAGTTGCGTTCGCGACAAGAAGGATTAGATGTTTCAAATAAGAAACAGGCTGATCAATTCTTAAAGCTAGAAAAGCAGATTCAACAAGCTAATAAGCAGTTATCCAGTTACGAATCACAGGCAAGCCGAGCACAAAACGCAGTAAGGTATCAAACTTCTGGTTTAGCCGGTTTACAGCACGCTTATCGGCAATCACAAGAAGCTTCAATGGCTTATGTTAATCGATTGAACGCTGAACATAGGTCTGCTAGTGCAAGTGTTGAGAAATACCGACAACTGGGTTCAAGTCTTAATAATTTACAAAGCCAGTATCGTAAACAAGAGTTTTTGTTAAAACAGGTTGCTAACGATAGCGGTAAAACATCTGAAGCTTATATTAAGCAACGAGAGCAGTTGAATAAAACAGCTACTTCCATTGCTAAAGCTAAAGACCAGATGAAATCGATGCAGTCGACGATTAATCGACTACAGCCGACCGGAATTACGCGAGTTGATAGCGCAATTGTCAAGATGCGTGATAAGGCTTCACAGGCAAGTTCAAGAATGTCAGCCGGTTTTGATAATATTAAGAATCACATGCTTGGCTTGGCAGCTACTGCAACAACAGTAGGTGCCGCTTTAGTTTCCTCTATTAATAAAGCAGCTAGTCTGCAAAAAACAATGGTGGAAAACCAGAACTTAATGAGTACGGCCGGTGAGAAATCTGCATCTGTACAACGCGAAGTTAATCAAATGTACGCCGATGGTGAAAAATATTCTGTTCAGTATGGATATTCACAAAAAACCATTGCTCAAGGTTACCAAGAATTAATCAAGCGTGGCTACGATGGTAAGCAAGCTGTCGGTGCAATGAAATCAATTCTTGAGGCGGCGCGAGCTTCAGGAGATGATTTTGATGACACTATGAAAGTTACTACTTCAACTCTTGAAGCGTTTGGTATGCGTTCTGAATCTACTGCTGGTATGATGCGTAATACTGCTAAAGCAGCAGATATTTTGGCTAAAGGTGCTGATGTAACCTCTACCAGTTTTAAATCCATTGGTGAAGCAATGACTTACGCTGGATCTTCGGCTAAGGCTTCTGGTGTTTCACTGAAAGAAACTACTGCCATTTTAGGTGTGCTTTCTAACAATGGACTTGAAGCTACACAAGCTGGTACAGGTTTACAACGAATTTTAACTCGTTTAGCAGCCCCAACCGATACCGCAAAGGCTTCATTAAAGAAGTACAACATGTCGATCGATGACTTTAAAACTAAGTCTGGCAAGTTAAAGAACGTTAATGAAATTTTTAAACTGATTAATAAGAACGTCCCAAAAGCTGATCGACTTGAATTCTTTAACAAAGTATTTGGCCAAACAGCTCAAAATGCGGCTTCTATTCTTTCTCGAACTGCTAGCTTATCTGATAAGAACAGTCAATCATTAGCACACGTTGAAAATCAGCTTAAAACCGCTTATTCAGAGGATTACGTTGGTAAGTTAGCCCGTAAAAACATGAATTCTGCCAAGAATTCTCAAGAACGATTTAAATATGCTTCACAAGCCATTCAGATTGAAATTGGTCGGAATATGCTTCCAGCTTTATCTAAGGCTTCTCAAGGCATGGCTAACGCGTTTGGTCGTAAAGATACTCAACGAGGATTACAAGTTATTGCCAAGGGACTTGGTACTTTAGCGACCGGATTAGCTAACGTTATTACTTTTATCGGTAAGCATACAACCACTGTTAAAGTGTTCGGTACGGCGATGTTAACTGCTTTTGCTGGTGTTAAGTTACTTAACGGAATTGGTAAATTACGTCATGGGTTGCCTGAACTTGCTAATAACATTAGAACTTTAGGAACAGTTGTAAAAATTGTTACTCTTGGATTTAATCCGTGGGTAATTGCAATTGAAGCGGTAGTCGCTGGGTTTGCTTTACTATATAAGCACAGCACCAAATTCAGGCATTTTGTTAATGGCTTAGCTAGTGATGCTAAGAAGGGTATGAAGGCTGTAGGCCGATGGTTTAGCAATACTTTTAAGGATATTGATAAGGCCCATCAACAATCGGTTAAGCAACAACAACGTCAAAATAAGATCAATCAACGCGATTGGAATAATTACTGGCGCAGTGTTCAGCGTGGATGGAACAACTATTGGAGACAGCAAAAGCGTCAGCAACAGCAGAATCAGCGTACACAGGAACGTCAGGAACTAGCTAGTCAACGTCGCCGGCAACGGGCAATTGCTAACTTCAACCGAACCGTCTCACGTGATGCACAAAATGCATGGCGTGGCATGGAACGGGCGGCTAAAAATGGTTCTAGCCGAGTTGGCCGCTGGTATGACGAACTTAACCGTACCACTTCACGGTCAATTCAGAACATGGCACGGAATCATCCACGTCTGTTCAATGATATGTATCGGACGATTCAAGACCGGACTCGAGTATGGCATGACGTAGTGACTGGCCACTGGAGTGATCTGCGCGACGACACCGCTAAACTTGCTCAAGATGCTTCTCGAACCAACAAGAACATCTTTGAAGATATGTACTCAGTCATTAATCGGAAAACTGGCGGATGGCTAGACCGAGTTGTTGGTTCTTGGAAGGATCATATGAATGCCATTGGCGATGCAATTGAGCAGGCTAGAAAGAGTGCTGGCCGCGCAATGGCTGATCTTGCTAATGGCGTCTTAAAACCTTTCAAGACTTTGATTGACGACATTCAAGGCGGTATTAACTGGGTTCTTGATAAAGTCGGTGGCAACAAGCTTGGTGGTTCATGGTCAGCCGCTATTCCTACCTTTGCCACTGGTACGAAGGGCAACCCTAATGGCTTGAAAAAAGCCACGATTGGGATGGTCAATGATGGCGCCGGTAGCCACTGGCGAGAATTGTATAGCTACAGGGGTCATGTGGGGGCATTCCCTAACAAACGGAACTTCATCACGTATCTTCCAGAGGGGATGTCAATTCTTAACGGTGAAGACAGTCATCAACTGATGAAGATGATGGGTATCCCTCATTTTGCCAATGGTGTGGGTGACTTCTTCAATGCAATCAAAGATGGGTCAGATGACCTGATTGAATATGTTGATAAGATCATGAAAGCACCTGTTGAATTTATGAAAGAAGTCTTCCAAAAGTTCGTCAAGGTTTCTACCCACATTCCATTTGCACAGAGTTTGGTCACGTCTGTTCCGCCATTCATCGCTAAGCAGATTGCCGAATGGGTTAAGAAGCAGTTCGCTACTCTGGATAACCCAGGTGGTGCTGGTGTTGAACGTTGGCGGCCTTACATTATCCGGGCTTTTAAGGAATTGGGCGTTGAGCCTGCTGAATGGAAAGTCGCTAAGCTTCTTCGTCAAATTCAGACCGAATCTGGTGGGGACCCGCACGCATGGCAACAGGTACACGACGTTAACTCTGGTGGTAACGAAGCCCGTGGTCTTCTACAATTCGCTGGTTCAACTTGGCGAGCTGATGCTTTGCCAGGCCACACTGACTGGCGGAATGGTTATAACGAAATTCTGGCCGCTATTCACGTCCTTGAACAAGGCGGTGAAGGTGGTTGGGGCAATGTTGGTAACGGCCACGGCTGGGCCAATGGTGGTGTTATCTCTACTCACGGTTTCTATGAAGTTGCCGAACAGAATAAACCCGAGATGATCATTCCGCTTGACCCATCACGGCGTGGACGTGCTTACCAGCTATTGTCTGAAGTAATGGCCCAATTTAAGCACGAAGACAGTTCCACTGAGAGCAACTCAGATGATCAGGGATATGGCAAGAGGCAATTCGATGATTCTCAGAGTCGACTGGAAAACATTGAAAAAGGCTTGCAATCGCTGATCGGCCTGATGCAGATGCAGATTGCTGTTACTCGTGCACAGGGGAAGTTTGATCCTCGTGCACAGGATATTCAGCAAGCTAGAGCACTTCAAATGAAGCTTCAACAATACGGGAGGTGATAGTGCTTGGAAAAGATATATCTAAAAGTCGGTGATCAATCTGAGATCTGCTTGAACGATAAGGTCCAGGGGCTGTCATATCTCGGGCTATCTGACAGCGGATCTAGTCCACAGATCACTAATAACTATCAGCAAGTTCAGGGTGTGGATGGCTCACAATTCTTGAGTGAGACCTTCGACAAGCGGACGATGAACGAACAGTTTTCACTCGACTTCATGGACTATGAAGATCTGGTGATGGCCAAGCATGAGATTTATCGTCTGCTTGCTAGTCGGCAGTTGATTCGAGTACGACATTCCTCGAATATGGCTAAGGTATACTTCGCCTATCCACTGGCATTTGATATTGCACCATTTCAACCCGGGGCCAATGTTGCGACCTTTACCATCCCCTTTGATTGCCCGTCTGGCTATTGGTTTAGCATTGACCGGTCTGATCACGCACGCTCCTTTGTTAACGAGGATGTCGCCTATGAAATGGGCTTTCACGATTCTAAAGTGACTAACTATCGCTTTACGTCGACTCACTTCAACGTCTACAATCCGTCTGACATTGCTATTGATCCGTACTATGAACATCACGACATGAAGATCTTGATTCGTTTTTCTGGCAATAGCATTACACTTACTAATAACACTAACGGAACATCGTTTACTTACAATAAGCCTTCTAATGAAGCGCTGACGTATGATGGCTTGAATGTGTATAGTGGTGGCGGACTGAACGATAGCAGTAATTTGAATGCCAACTCAGACGGGAAAACGATTGTCCTAGACCCTGAAGATAATGACTTTACGATAACTGGATGTAATTCATGCGATATTACATTCAGTTTTCCTTTTATCTATTTGATTTGAGGTGATTGAATGCGAGATTACACTAATAAGATCACTGTTCAAGACCACCTCAACGTAAACCATAAGGCTAACCTTAGATCGTTTCTTCCTGACACATACTACTGGACGGCTGAGGTTAATGGCGATTTTACTATGCAATTCACAGCCTATGATGATGGGTCGGAAGCCTATGCACTACTGATTACGCAAAACATCATCTATGACCACGGCCAAGCCTTTGTGATCAAGCAGGTGTCTGACGTGAAAAGTGGTGGTGCGACTGCTTTGCAGGTTACTTGCTCACAGGTAATGTCTGAACTGTCACGGTGGCGTGTGTATCCTGCTGGGACTGCTGATGGTAATAACAATCAGCAGAATACCGGTGATCAGACAACCGTCAAGGGTCCGCAACTGGATGCTAATAATATGGCCACCGTAACTCCCAAAGATATCCTTCAATATTATGTTGGGGATGCTAATGGAGTGAATGCTCCGGGCTTTACGTGGAAGGTGATTGGCAGTTTCAGTCAACAGCCTGTCTTGTTTGATGCCACTGATATTAAGAGCGGAATCAGCAAGATCACTGCAACTTGGACGGACGCTGTTATCTATCCGAATGGCTATGAGATCGACGTCTACGATCACGATAGCTTCTATAAGTATCGAGGCCACCGAATTGATTACCTCCACGACACTTCGCAGGTCCAACTTGATACTGATTCGACAGTCATCAAAAATCAGTTTCGAGTCGTTGGTGCTACATACAGCAATTCTGGTACCGGTACGGCTGATACTGGTCTGCCGAACGGTGCCATTGGCCCTAATGCTAAGGGTGCTCAGGCGGTAATCGCTGACGCTAAGAAATACCTTGGTGTCCCGTATGTCTGGGGCGGCGCTGGTGGCGCACGTGGAGGTAACCCATTCTCGGGGATGGACTGCTCCAGCTTTGTTAGTCAAGTCTATAAGGATTTTGGAATCAGTATCCCCGCTTACACAGTGGCAATGGAGCCATACGGTCATGAAATTGATCGCTCTCAAGTGCAGACTGGTGACATGGGCTTTTATGGCTCACACGGTGGTTCATATCACATTAGCATGGCGCTAAACAACAGCACAATGATCTATGAGCCGGCACCTGGTCAGTCTTGTATGACCCAGTCAATTGATTCGTATCCGCCAACTTGGTGGGAGCGTAACGACCAGATGGCTAAAATCGTGTCTAGCGGCGGTGGCTTAACTGGTGGTGATGATGGCACTGATGCTGATACTGAGACCTACAACGATCAGCAAGATCAGTATTACTTCCAACCATTTTTAGCTAAGGATGAAGACTCAATTAAACGCTGGGGATTGTTCGATGGTGGTGATTTGACTAACGATCAGCTTACTGATCCAACGACTGCCGAAGAATATGCCAAGAAGCAATTCGTCCCTAACCCAGCACTGTCAGTCCAGATTACTAAGACGTCTAACGACCAGCCGGTCCTAGGTGACATCGTTAGATTTGAGATCAAAACAAACGGCTATGTTGAACAACTGCCAACCGTGGGATATACCTGGTATCCATACAGCAAAGCTAGTCAAACAACCGTAAACCTAAACTCTAACCCTAAGTCAATGCTTGACTATGATGCTTCCTTTAATGACGGTATTTCAAAGCAAGCAACGATTTTTAATGGCTGGGGTAACCAGACATGGACAAGAAATGAGGTGAGAACATTTGGCGAAAACATCGAAAGGAGTGATCCTGAGCCAAGCAAGCCAGATCAAAAGTGATTATTCTTTTGCTTTGATCAAAGCAACGGCTGACAATAAAAGCTTGGTTCAGGACGCTTCTTCTGCCGAATTAAAAGTCAATGCATTAGTTGAATACTCAAAAGACAGCCAATGGGATCCTAAGAAGCTTACCAACTTAGGATTTCCAGCAGGCTGTTTTTTGATTGTTGATCTGCGTGGTCAAGATATCCACGCGGCTGATCTGATAACTAACTTGGCGTTGGTACGTCAATATGGATATCAGGCTGGTGTCATTGATGATCTAAGTACGCTCGACGATATTAAGGCGCTGAAGGCTAACCAGATTTACTTGATTAATTCTGGCAAGACTAACGACGATCAGGATGCTTCTCTGAATGGGAATGAGATCACTGACGGCAGCGGCAAGCTGGCCGTGGGAATGTCGGTTAAGTGGCAACGCGATTACACCAATGTTGACGTATCTGGCGACCATGCCGGTTTTGTCGGTATGGGCCAAGATACTCTCCTCAAAGGTGGTAATGCCTTTGGCTATTCGACGAACGGCAGGGACTTCAATGCCGTAATCACGCCGAAGGGCCTGATTTTCAGACGTCCAGATGCTGAGCGGATGTGGCGACTACTGAAACCAAACGAGATTGCTGATATCAATTCGACGGTTGGAGATAAGGTCAAAAAGGAAGTCGACAGTGCTACTGCCGAGATACCTGCCGCCGTGTCCGCCGCTAACTCCGCCGTATCTGCTGCTGAATCGGCTATTGCTGCAAGCAAGGTTAACTCCGATGCAATCGTAGCGCAGAGTGAAGCAATCAGTGAAGCAAAGTCAGCAATGGATAGTGCTACGGCGGAAATTCAGCAGACAGCTGCCAATGCCGCTAGTGATGCCGCTAAGATCAGAGCAGACGTTGCTCGGGTGCAGAACGAAGTCGATACTGCTAAGGCAGCCAACTCGGCCAGTGTGGAAGCCCTGAAGAGCGACATCAACACGGCTAAGCAAGACCTAGCAGACGTTCACGATAGCTTGGACAAGGCACAGTCAGCGATTGAGCAGAACCAGAAACTCATCAACGATAGCGTGGCTAAGATCACCAGTGATGTCAGTGCGACTAAGCAGGACTTGGCAGATGTGCATGATAGCCTGACTAAGGCCCAAGCCGCCGCTGAACAGAACCAGAAAGCAATCGACAAGAGCATTGCCCAGATCAATGACAGCGTTGATGCAACCAATCAAGACTTAGCTGATGTCCGTAAGGACCTGACTAAAGCTCAGTCGGACATCACTGCTAACCAGAAAGCAGTCAACGATAATGTCGCTCAGATCAACAGCAATATTGAGCAAGATCGTAAGGACATCGCCAGTGCCCAGCAAGCCAATGCGGACACGGCTAAGCAGTTAGACACGTACTCCAAGCAGGCCACCGAGCAGGGTAAGACGATTAAGACGATCCAGGACAAGCAGGACGGCTTCACCGCAACCCTCGCTGACGTGCAGGGCAACGTGTCACAGGTATCCGATAAGGTTGACGGCTTGTCTGCCAGCTTGAAGGACACCCAGGGCAACGTGGCAAGCGTTAAAGCACAGGCGGACCAACTGAGTGCAACCCTTACCAATCATGGCAAGAGCATTGCTACCTTGACCGCTTCGGCTAAGGAACTTAGCTCCACGCTGGAAGATGCCGATGGCCGACTTAGTAAGGTCGAGCAGACTGCCCAGACGAACAGTTCCACGCTGTCGGACGTGCAAGGTGATCTGTCACAGGTCAAGCAGGACGCCACCACGCTGACGTCGACCTTGAAAGACGCCCAGGGAAACATCAGTACACTCCAGCAGAAAGCGGATAGCGTATCTGCCCAGCTTGCCAGTGCACAGGGCGACATTGCTACGCTCCAAACGGGCGTTGATAGTGTCAAAGCTACTCTTACCAGTCATGATAAGTCTATTCATACCTTGCAAGCAGATAGTAAGTCCCTAAAGGACAGCATGACCAACGCGCAGGGTGACATCTCAGCGTTGAGCAAGACCGCTACCTCGTTGGATAGTGAGATGAAAGACCATGCCGGACGGCTTAGCAAAGTCGAACAGAGCGCCGATACGCAAGCAACAACGCTGTCTGACTTGCAAGGCAACCTATCGCGGGTTAAGCAACAGGCCGATGGGTTAGTCACCACGCTGAAAGATGCGCAGGGCGACATCACGCAGATCCAACAGAAGGCTGACGGCACGCTGGCACAACTGAAGAGCGCCCAGGGTGATATTGCTTCACTCCAGACGGACGTCACGGGTATCAAGGCCACGCTGACCAGTCATGAAGGCGACATTCACACTTTGCAAGCTGACAGCAAAACGCTGAAGGACAATATGACAGACGCTCAAGGGAGCATTTCCAGCTTGAAGAAGAGTGCTACTGACTTAACCAGTGAGATGTCCAGCCAAGGCGGGCGGCTTAGCAAGGTCGAACAAACGGCCAAGGAACATACCAGCACGATCAGTGACCTGGGCGACAAGCTCAACAACATGAAAATCGGTGGGCGTAACCTGCTCACCAACACCGATAAGGATATCAGCGTTACTTCGCACACGACTGATGGCTGGCCAGCATGGGCAAACGTTGATACTGGTTTTTCTTTTGAGCACGGCAAAACGTATACGTTCTCAACGGAAGCTAAGAACAGCACCAGCAAAATAGCGGAAGCGTCAATACGAGTATTTGAATCTAGTACCAACACACAAGTAGGAATCTACGCATTTCCCGCTGATGGAAAACGGCATAGTATTACTTTCAGTATTCCAAACGATTCTCACAACTATCACCTTCTGCTTTATGCAGGCCATGCCGGAATTGTCCCCGGTGTTAATGTCACAACAACTTACCATCACCCCAAACTTGAAGAGGGCAACGTTGCTACCGACTGGACACCAGCTCCTGAAGATCTGGCAACTGTTACGCAGGTCAAGCAGACCGCTGATGGTATCGAAACTACCTTGAAGAGCGCCCAAGGCGATATCGACCAGATTAAGCAGACCGCTAAGGGTACGTCTGAACAGCTCAGCAACGTGCAGGGTGACGTCACGAACATTCAGAAAGACGTCAACGGTTTGAAACAGACCACCGCCGATAACGCAGGTAATATTCATACTTTGCAAGCCGACAGTGAAACGCTGAAAGATGACATGACAGATGTCAAGGGAAATATTTCCAGTCTGCAAAAGACATCTACTTCGTTAGTTAGTGAGTTTAGAGGCCACGATGGTCGATTAAGCAAAGTTGAGCAGACTGCTACTGAACATACGAGTGAATTGACTGATACGAAGGGTAATCTTGATAAGGTCACACAAAAGGCGAATGCTCTGCAATTATTACTCAGTGATGCTCAAAAGAATATTCAAAACATTCAGCTTGACGCTGAAGGATTGCATGACACGTTAACCGGTCAAAGTAATCAATTGGCTAGTCTTAATGTGACACTTAACAACTTAGATAGTAAGTATTCCGGTATTACTGGAGACCTGCAATCTAAGCAAACGGCTTTGAGCACTGAGCAACAGCAAACCAAAGATATGCTGTTGCGTAAGGCTGACAAATCCGAAGTTGATAATGTAAAGGGAACTGTTAATCAAGTCAGTGCCGAACAGAAAACTATGGCTGATCAGATTAATCAGAAAGTGTCATCTGTCGAGTATCAGACATTGAAGGATAAAGTTAATGGGATGAAGGTCGGTGGACGGAATTTATTAATTGGAACCAGCGAAGATGAGTTATCGGGAAAGGCTTATAATTTTGTTGACTATCAAATTTCGGGTGGCTTACAACCGAATAAAACATATACGCTTTCTGGCTGGGCGCGAGTCGATCAAGATTCACTTAATCATCATCAAAATGTATTTGTTGATGCATATTCTGAGGACTGGTCATGGGCAGCCACCTTAAATATCAGTAGTTCTCTAACGTCTCAATACAATAAGATTACATTCACTACTCCAAATGGAAAACAATTGCATCCATATGTAACTGTGTATCTTTCTCATCCAGATGGTGGAACAAACGAGAATAATAATGATGCAAACTCTGGTATGGCATTTATTAAAAAGTTAAAGCTAGAAGAAGGGGATTTTGATACAGATTACACTCACGCGCCAGAAGATACCATCACTGTTATTCAAAAGAATGCAACTGCTATCGATGAAAATAGTAAGCTCATCAGCCTTATGGCAAAGCAAACCGAGGTAGATACTGTAAAAAATACAGCGCAACAAATTAGCTCTCGTCTTGACATCTTAGCTGGTGAAGTTAAGTCAAAAGTTGATGAAACTAGGGTCAATAACATCGTTGACAGTAAGGGCTATGCTACAACTAGCACGGTGCAATCACTGATCACGCAGAAAGCGGGTACGATCAACGAAAGCATCACGAACTTAACTAACGAAGTAAATACTCGCAATGGAGTTAATCTGCTAAAAGGGACTAAGGACTTTTCGGGGTCGTGGCATAATTACGGTAGCACCAATTATTGGCATACCGAAAACTTGATCGACCCTAATGGCAACCATTCTGTAAAATCGGACTCGCTGTCCTGGTACGGGTACTATCAGCCAATCTACTTAGATACAGGGGATTATACTTTCTCGGGTTACTACTACTCCGAAGGTGGTAAACCAGTCTACTTTTACGTAAAACCTAATAGTGGTGACAACCTCGTTGAAGCGTCTTACACAAGTAACTTGGATAGCACACCTAATGGCTGGCGTTGGTTCGTAGTCCATTTCAAGGTCACTAAAGCTGGGAATGCGGCAGTGCGGCTTGAGAGTGGCCAAAACCAAGTTCTGCATATAGCTTCATACAAGCTTGAAAGAGGGACCGTCACCAAACCAGTTTGGACGCCCGCCCCGTCTGACAACGCAACCGTCACGCAGGTACAATCACTTACCGCTTCAATTGACGGCCTGCAATCCACTGTTGCTAACAAGGCCGACAAGTCGCAGATCACACAGTTGTCAAATGTGATCCAGTCAAAGGTTAGTGCCAGCGACTTCAACGATCTGAAAGATAAGACAACGTGGAAGAGTACCGATAACATCGACCTTAACAGCGCCGTGTCCCAGCAGAAGATTTTCGTCACAGGCGGATCTAATCTGCCACCGGGTGACTACTGGTGGTACGTACAAGTTGAACCCGGCTATGACAGCCGAATCGTCCAGTACGCTGTGTCTGACCATGACAACCTGCATTACAGCCGCCAGTACGACGGAAGTAAATGGTCCGCATGGTCGCAGGGTGCAACCGAGAGTGAGATCACCCAGCTTCGTGACGACATCAACCTGCGGGTCAAGAGCGGTGATCTGCTTAGTCAGATCAACTTGACGGCTCACAACACACTGATTCAGTCGAACAAGATCTACTTGGACAGCTCATCGACCGTCTTTTCCGGCAAGGCGTTTATTCCTAGCGCGGCAATCGTCAGCTTAGATGCAGACAAGATCAACACTGGTACGCTTAACACGCAAATGGTCTCGATCGGTGATGATCAGACAAGGCTGTGGGCACGCTCCAACTACCTGTACCTGACCGGGAAAGATCAGGGTGATGCTTACAATATGCGGATTGGTGGGGACAAGATCGAGTTCGTCACAACGGAGATCCCTAACGACGCACCATACATGGATGGAATTACACCGATGTACCAGATCGCCTATGACGGTGATACAAAGTCAAGGCTCAAGATCAGATCTTTTAACCGGCTGACCGGGAGCAACGAATTCCCGATCGAAATGTACGATTCAGTCAACATCTCAAAAGATGAAATTGATCTTGCGGCTAATAACCAGATGAAGCTATCAATCAGAGACGATGGTGTTCACGTTCGCCGGTCGTTGTTTTTTGAAAACAGTGGAGGCACTGGGGTGTTTGGAGGCTTCACACGCGCAGACAACTCTAACATCGTTGAGTTCAGTTCCGGTGACAACAAAGGTGAGAACTTCCACGTTAATTCTGGTGCTCGCTTCATGCAATATGTTTACATCAATGGCAATGCACGAGCTCAGCAATGGCTGACTAACTCCGCCCTGTCAAAAAAGATGAACATTCGGAAACTTGACTTGCAAACGGCGTTGAATAAGATCCGCCAGGACGATCAGTACCTTTATGAGTACAAACGCAACGTTGCTCAGGGTATTCATGACCCACAGGCATCGTTCATCATTGATGATGTCCACGATGTCGCACATTACTCTGTGCCACGTGAGTTTATCGACAATACCGGGAAGTACCGTGAACCTAGCGTTGAATTGGCCTACTTGATTGCCGCTTTCCAAGCGATCGACAAGCAAGTACAAGTCCAGCAATCAGAAATCAAAGCATTAAAGGAGCAACTACAACATGAATAACGAAGAAATTTTGAATACGACCGTGAATGAGCTGACTGACCGTCTCAGCAAGGCTGAGATGGAACGGGCCAGTTTCAAAGCCCAAGCAGTGCTACTACTGCGAGAAAACAATCAACTGAAAGCCAAGCTCGACAAGCTGACTAAGAAGGACGATGCACCGCAAAGCACCGACTCTCAACCAACCAGCCCAGAACCAAAGCAAGACCCACAAGCATAAAAGCTGTGGGCCTTTTTAGTACAAAGATTTTTTAGGAGGAATTAATTATGGACAAACTTCAACTCAACAACTTCACTTACAACTTCAACGATGGCCAAGTAACTTCTGCCCAAATCGGTCTGTATGGTAATGAAGCCGCTACTGGTGAATACATCAATGCCTCAATCCGGGTCAACAAAGACGACCTGCCAGCGGGTAAGACGTTCATGCAGGTCGCAATGGCCGACATGGTAACGATCGCACGGCAAAAGCTTGCTAAGGACACGGCAATCAAGGAGGCCGCTGCTAAGACAGATAACGGTGCCGATAACCAATAATGGGGTGATCTAATGACCAGATTGATTGCATTTGGCGATTCAATCTTTGCTGGCTGGGACGGGAAAGAAGAAGTCCCCGCAGATCAACGAATTCCTGAGCAGATTGGCCAACAGTTAGGCTGGCAAGTAACCAACGTGGCCATCGGTGGGACTAAGTACGACAGTAGTTCCAACGGCTTTACGGCGATGGTCAATAAGATTGATGTCGCGGGTTTTGATTATGCTTTAGTCAGCTACGGAGTAAATAATTTCAGTTGGCCGGATCCATTGGATGTGGTTAAACAGAATGCGGTTAACGGTTTCAAAGCCTTAAAAAAGAAAAATCCGCAGCTAAAAATTCTGCTTGAATTGCCAACGGAAGATTTTCGACAAGGAAGCAAGACCCTTTATGATGTCAATGATGCCTTTTGGAATCAGAATCAGTTGGACGATATGTTGATTGACGTTGCCAAACAAGAAGGGCTTGAATATTACGACTGGCGCCCAGATCCATTAATCACCTACGAAAATGCTAATCAAACACTGGGTGACGGTAATACAGGAGTACACCCAACGAAAGCAACGATGCGAGCTATTGCTCAACGGCTAGCAGAGAAGTTTAAGCAAATGGCAGGTGGAACAGTTCAACCGAGTCCACCACCACATATTGACCCTCCTCACGACAATCCACCTAAAACTGATAAGCCAGAAAATAAGCCTCAACCACCAGTTGTTAAAACAGTTGATGGGTTGAGGCTTGACCGTTTAGCAGATTTATTTGGGATTGGTACCAATGTGAGTAACGGGATTAACCGGACGCTCAACAAGATTAATGAACTTTATAGCCAAATGCACAACCTTATGGGAACGGATAGTAAGCAGGTTCAGGCAACGTTAATCGCTCCCGACAATGCGCTTACTCGTCCGCTTCGCAACTATGTATTATTAAGTTTTTTTAACTTAGAGCGAGAAGTTAACGAGCTGATTAGCTTATGTAATAGCAACTGGTTATGTGATCCTGAAACGGGTGCTAAAACTAGCCTATTGCGATTGCTACGTGTTGACAGTTTGGCGACTGATGCTCATTACAAAGATACCGTTAATTACAACTGGTATTTGGTTGAGGATAAATTAAACAAGCTTATTGGCTATATTAATAAGATGCTGAAAGGAGAATGAGAATGGCAGATTTACTTGAAGCACAGGACCGTAATAATCGGATTGTTCTTGATACAACAGTTTCAGCAGATCGGATTGTCAAAATTCCGGCAATGAACGGCCATCAAGGTGATGACGGACGGGTTGTCCCGTTTGTTATTGTACAAGGACCCAAACAACTACCTGTAAATATGCAGAACAAATCTATTGACCTAGTCGGAACTGACCATGATGGTCGAATTAAAATATCTGGAGCTACATATAAGCCAATTAATATGGCTGGCGGAATGCTAGACTTTACGATTCCGGGCGCTTTTTATCAAGCTGTCGGCGATTATCAACAAGCCTATTTCCGGATTAAGGATAGCAACAATCAAGTTATTTCAACGATTAATGTTGCCTTTACAACCCTCGCTGGTGCCGACTACATGACGACCGGCGATTCACGGATCTACAACGGCTATGTGAAGCAAAGCATGGCAGGGATTGAGCAGGAGGTTGCCGACTGGGTTAATCAAGTTAAAGGAATGCTTTCCGGAACACAGGGAGCGGCAGACGTTGCTCGTTCAGCGGTTCAAGCACTATTAGCGGCAATTAGTTCTAATCAAGTAGCAACTTTTGGTGGGAACAATAATTTTACTGGTGAAAACAAGTTTCACGGAGTTACTGAGATTGATAACTTGCAAGGACCAGCTCGCCAAGCGCTATTCAACTATACTGATAACAAATTCAATGGTTTAGCCAGTCAACTTGATTCCATTACTGGGCGTTTAGCTAACGTTTTACGAACGGATTCTGGCTGGACCCGTGATTATACCTTAGGTGGTTGTCTATCACGAGCTAATAACGGGAATGACTTCGCACTTTCAAAGTGGCACATCATGGACAACCTCAACATCATCGTTGGCCGTGGCGATGTTCGGGTCGACAACGATCAGGAATACAACGAATCACAGATCTATCTTCCATGGGTAGTCGATAATGGTGATTTTGCCATGTCACAGATCTACTTCTGGGACGGTTATGCTTTGCCTCGTCTTGATATTAATAGCAAGCGGCTCAACATCAGTATCAAAGGACAGCGGCACGGGATTAACCGTCTGAGCTTGCTGATCATCTCATTTGACCGATAGGAGGCATTCTAATGGCAACAGTCTACGTATATGACAAGAACAATGTTCTTCTGGGCAGAAAGGAGAACGTCAACCTTAATAGCTATGAACTGGCTGATAATGAATCAGCCGAGCGGCCACTGACTGTCTACGAGTATGATGACAGTTACCGCTTAACCGGCTTGGCAAAGATCAAACCGGGAACAATGATCGCCAACGCCACTTCAACGGTACCGCCGGACGGTCTGAACGAGCCTACCTATGATCCGTTGAAGAATAGCTGGTACGGCATCAGCGATGAAGCTTACCGTAAGATGCACAATATTCCGGACAACACACCGGACGAGTCAGCAAAGCTGATCAATGCACTGACACAACAGGTTTTCCAGCTGACTCAGAAAGTAAATCAACTAGAAAAGAGTGATCAGAATGATTGAAATAATCAAAATGTTGGCTCAACAATACGCTGATATTCGCTGGGCGGTTGAAGATGGGGTAATTACAAAAGAACAATATAAGGAATTCACGGGTAAGGAATATCAGGAGGGATAGTAAGTTATGCGAACACTAACAATTGCTGACAATTGGAAAGATTGGAAGTTCGGTGATACGGATGCAGTGATGACCTTTACCGCTCTTGATGATGATAAAGTGCCTGATTTTAGTGATCGGACTTTAACCTTTAAGATTGCCAGTACCTTAAACAATGACTTAGAACACCCTAAGGACTTCGCTGCTACGGCTACCGGGTATATTCAAGATAAGAATGTCATTCTTAAAACAGAAGATGTTAAACAATTAACCCCTGGCAACTATATTGTTGAATTGTGGGCGATGAGCAACGACACGCAGAAAGATGCTGTCTATCCCTCAAAAGGATTTGCTCAATTTACGATTGAAGAAAACTCAATGAAGGTATCAGATGTAACTAACATTCCATCAATGACAATTAATGCCTTTTGGAATGCGATTATGCAAAAAGTGGGAACTCTGACTAAAGGTGCCAAGGGTGACCCGGGACAAACGCCAAAGATTGTCATGGGTTCTGTAACGAAACTATCACCAGATGCTCAACCGTCAGCAACCCTAGTTCCATTACAAAGTGACCCGAATACTTACACTTTGAATTTGCAAATACCACAAGGTGTTCAAGGTGAGCAAGGGCTACAAGGTATTCCCGGTGTTGGTAGTAAGGGTCTTGATGGTAACAATGGATTAACGCCAACAATTGACCCTAAGACTAAACACTGGATGATTGGCGGCACCGATACAGGTGTGATTGCTGAGGGACAAGCGGGGAAAGACGCAGACCCTAGCAAGTATGTTACAATTGTGTCTTTTAATCAGTTGCGTCAACAAGTTCAGGACAACGCAACTGCATTAGATGCCTTGCAAAATTCTACAGCTACAAGCGATCTACAAGATCAAGTTAAAAAGCTATCATCACAAGTAGCTAACCTAACAGCTAAAATTGAGGCCTTAGAACAGGCTGAATCCAATACGCCTAAACCTGATGAGCCAGCTAAGAGCGACACTCCAGCAAGCTCACCAACTACGACACCAGATAGTACACCAGCATCAGCGGCCCCAGCTACTAGCGCAAGTTCAGCAAGTACCTCTGATACGCCGGCAAGTAGCGCCGCTCAATAATGAAGGTGAGTAAATGCACTGGGTAACAATTCACTATTTTCTGGGGTATTCGTTAGAGGATTGGGTGGCAATTCTAACAATCATCGGCTTTATTATTGCTAGCTTTCGTTGGCTGGGTAAACGCTCAAAGACGGCAATTGATAATATTGAGCATAATATTCTTGGCCCAATCTATGATGAGTTAAGTAAACTCAACAAGAATATGGAAGTCTCTAATCGTCAATATGAAAGAGCCGATGAACGCCTGCAAGCAGGAGACAAGAAGTTCATTCGCCACGACGAGCAATTGAAAGATCACGAGCGTCGAATTACGAACTTGGAGGAACGGAACAAATGAAAACACTAAACGATATCATTAATTGGATTATCAACTCGGGGTTCTTAGCACTATTAATCTATATTGCTGTTGCATTCGGCAAGCCTTGGGTTGATAGCAAGATTAAGCACGCTAAAACAGCCCAAGAAAAAGAAGCATGGACGTTGCTTGAACAGGTAGCTATGACTGCGGTTAATGCACGTGTCGGCAAACACCAAACAGGTCAAGAGAAGTTTATCAACGCCTCAACTGCTGTACAGGGTTATCTTGCTGAAAAAGGCATTGATATTGATATGAAACAAGTAGAAGCAGCAGTTCAGTCCGCTTATGAACTATCAACATTAACGCCATCAGTCGACCCAAATAAAAGTAATGACGACAAGCAACAAGCAAAGAAGCATGATCCTGTATTAGAAGCAATCAAGACAGCTCCTAATCGTGCTAATAAGCTAACGCTAGACAAGAATGATGTAACTGGAGAAGTTAAGGGCTAGGAGGTTGATATAATGATTATGTATACAGTAGATGTTTATTCTGGTAGCGATGACAGTATTATCCGTGATCCTCACGCACAAGGGGTTATTGTTAAGGCTACACAAGGAACAGGCTACGTAAACCCTAAGTGCAATCATCAATGGGACTTAGCAGGTCAACTCGGTAAGAAGCGAGCATTATATCACTATGCAGGTGGTGGCAATCCTATTAGTGAAGCACAATTCTTCATTAGCAACATCAAGAACTATGTAGGGCAAGGCTTGCTTATTCTTGATTGGGAGAGCTATCAAAACGCTTCATGGGGTAATACTAACTGGGCACGGCAATTCGTTAATGAAGTGCATCGTCTAACCGGTGTCTGGCCGTTACTCTATGTACAGGAATCTGCTATTTGGCAAGTTGCCAACTGTGCCAATGATTGCGGTTTGTGGGTTGCTAAATATGCTTCTATGAATTGGAACAGTTGGACTGTTCCTAACATGAATGTTTCTAGTGGGGCTTTCAAGTTCATTACTGGTTGGCAATACACCGGTGGTGACATGGATCGTTCTATCTTCTATCTTGATGAAACTGGTTGGGATAAGCTGGCAAATCCCACAGGAACAACTACACCGAAGATTGAAGCGCCTAAGCCTAATCCGACACCAACGCCAGTTAACCCAGCGCCATCTACCGTTAACTGGGTAGACGCATTAGGCGACCGTTGGTTTGAAGAAAAAGGCACATTTATTTCTAACTGTAATCTTCATCTACGCTGGGGAGCAACTGTCAATTCTTCTGTGATTGCTGTTGTTCCAGCAGGTAGTGTGATTAAATATGACGCTTACTCACGTCATGGTGGTTACGTATGGTTACGTCAACCGCGAGAACACGGACAATATGGTTATATTGCTTGCCGTGACGCTAACACCAATGAAGCGTTTGGAACATTCAAATAAAACATTAACCCTAGTGGTGGTTACAGAAATTGTAATTATCACTAGGGCTTTTTAATGTATAATAAATATAGTATTATGCTCGTAGCGATTTGGAAGGAGCTGATATAATGAATAAAAATCTAAAAAGGCAATTCGTTAAAGTTCCAAGTAGAAAAATAAACAAGATTGTAAATCAAACTGTTGATATTAACCCTAAGTCAATGATGGATGAACTATTAGAAAATCCTAAATTAGTAAAGACCTTGCAAAAATTATCATTAGTTTAAATAAAAAATTCATCAGCTATTAAGTGATGGACGAGAAAGACTATATACTTGGATTGACACTTTAAGTATATAGTCTTTTTTTTATGTTCGTAAAGAAAACAGATGTTTACTTACCTTCTTTGATCAATCATGCAATTGTAGCTGGTAAATTCGGAGAATGATATAATATATACATAAACGAAGTGGTTCAAAATAAAAACGGCATCTCTCATTTGAGGGGTGCCGTTAAATTGTACATCGAAATGTACATCAAAAATTAATATGGTAGTCCAAGTTAATTTCATGTACATAGAAAGAAACTGTATTTTAATATGTTAATTTGACGTAATTTTAAGTGCTGATTCCTGCCTGAAGCATTTTATAGTGTTAAGAATACACTTATATCAATGGATTAGAGCTTTCTTGTACATCTTTTGTACATCAAGGCTCTTTTTTTATATGTTTTCCAAGTATTTTTCAATCTGATTTTCTGCTTTATCTTTGTATTCATCAACAAGATAAGCATATACTTTGCTTGTAACGGTTGTGTCTGCGTGACCAAGCCGCTTGCTGATAATAGTTAAGTCAGCGCCTTGCGATAGTAGGTAGGCTACATGTGCATGACGCAGTGAGTGAAAGTGAAAGTCTTTTTTGTTCAGTTCAGCTTTTTTCATAATATTTCGCAAAGTCTTATTAACAGCATTGCTACTAGGAATACGGTGGTATTGATTCATAAAGATCATAGTACTGTTATTTGGTTTAAGTTCCTTGATAATATTTAGGAATTCTTGATTTACTCTGATAGTACGATTAGATGATTCACTTTTAGTTGGCTTGAATTTGCCACCATCTACATAATCCCAAGATTTATTAATTGCTATTTCGTGCTTCAACCAATTAATATCGTTCCATGTAAGCGCCTGTATTTCCCCTAGACGTGCTCCAGTATATATTGCGGTTAATATCATGTAGCGACTTGTAAAATGCCGTGAGCGTCCTCTGAGAGCAGTTTCCTTAAGCTTTTTAATTTCTGCAAGGTTAAGGTACTCAACTTGCATTCTATTATCTTTGTTGGCAACCAAATTTATTTGTTCCGCAAAGTTTTTTGATAGTATTCCATCAATTACTGCCGATTTAACGCAAGCCTTGATAATTGTATTGACTTTTTTTACTGTTTCCGGAGCATGATTAGAACCATAATCATTAATAAACTGTTGGTAAGTAGTGCGAGAAATCTTTTTGAGTTTTTTGTTTTTGAAATATTTATCAATAATATTTTTAACAAAAGTATAGTGCCTATCTGTGACGTTGCTTATTGATGGTTTCTTATAAACATCGTGCCATTGCTCAAAATACTCACTAAATGTTGGGTCTTTTTCTATATTTCCGCCAGAAAGCCGATTAGCTTCTAACTTAGCTGCGTATTGTTTAGCTTGTTGTTTGGTGTCGAATCCTGACTTACTCTTTTGATGTAATTTTCCATCTTCATCTCGCCAAGTAATGCGTGCTTGCCATTTCTTGCCACGTTTCATGAAGTTAGCCATTTAATTTGCTCCTTTCGTACATATGTTCTTTATAGTGCCTTTTTAAACCCGTCGAAATTGACGGGTTTAGTTTTTAACGTCGATCACGATTGGACGTAGGTTAATTTGCTAATTTTTTGTTTTTAAACATCGCATCATACTCTCGTCGAGACTCACGTATGGCCCAACTTTCAGCAACTTTTGTTCTGAATTGGGTTCCATCGGAAAGATCTCCTGTATCAAAGTCAGAGTGTGTGCATTCATGAAGTGCAGTTTTCAGCCAGTCCAATTGAGGCTGGTTTTCGTTTATATATACTTCATTTCCTTCAATGTGCCCATGATAGTGTAGATTAGGAACATCAATCATATAGAATTTTAATTCAGGATGTTGGTCCTCGATTTTCTCTAAGTCTGACATTTCCATAGCAATCACCTCAGACGCGTCGACGGTTCTTCATTGCAATTTTAACCATTTCAATGATGTCGTTGCGCTCTTCATCGGAAATATCGGGGTCAATTGAGTAGGCAACCAGCTTCTGGTTCTTAGTTAAAGGCTTGTCATCTGAAGATTTTCTTCCTAGAAGATAGTCTGCCGATACGTCAAACAAACTAGCCAGTTTGTTGACGGTATTAAAGTCAGGCTCGCGTCTTCCGTATTCGTAATTAGCATAGGTTTGCATACTTGAAAGACCGATTGCCTTTGCTACATAAGTCTTACTCCAACCTCTACTTTCACGTAAGTTGGTAAGACGTTCACCAAACTCTGACATAATTAACAACTCCTTTTGCCTATATAATACAACTGTTAAACAAAAAGGTTACTATTTTAGACAAAAAGTCTATAAAAAGTGTTGACTTAGCCATATTGGCGAGTTAGTATAATAGACGTAAGTTAAACGGAACGGCTAAAGGAAGTGATAACACTGGTAACTGTATTAAAGAAAGAAGCTTACAAAGAACTAAAATCGGCCATTGACAAACGTGGCCTTAAGCAGAACTATGTTGCCCGCAGGATCGGTATTACGCCTAACTATTTAGGCCAGATTCTTAATGGCAATCGCAAACTTTCTGCTGAAGTTGCGCTAAGGGCAGCCCATGTGTTGGGACTACCACTAGATATTTTTTTGGATTTAAGTTAGCCGTATTGGCTAACTCATAAGGAGGTAATCAAATGCAACAACTATAATGCGCCAGTAATTGAAGCTTAGGAGGTGATTAGATGGCACAAATAAGTATTCCAGATGATCAAATTAACAATGCAGTACGTTCTATTGTAAAGGATCTTGGTCTTGTGCCACGTGAAGACTTGCGGGCTTATTGTCCGCCACTTGATGATGTTCGTAAGGACTACTTCCGTAATCATTCAAAGCAATGGATCCGTAACCTAATCTTTGATCGCTTTCCAGAAACACTTGATGTCAATGGAGGATGGGCGATCAATCCGTCAGGCAAAGGACCCGGAATAAGGGGAACATATGTCAAGTTTGAGCAGATGAAGCAATGGCTTGATGAACACGATGATGAAATTGATTGGTACGAGAAACTAGCAAGTTAAGGAGGTGAGTTGATGTTAGGACTAGCAATTCCGTGGCTCGTGATTATTGCTTGCTTCTTAATTGGAGCAATCGTCAACGTCATTGAAGGCGAGAAGCTGAATGTATTGAAGCCAAAGTATCGGAAAAAGCATTAGGAAGGTGAAACAAATGACATTAACAAAAATAGTTAATTCTAAGCTCACAGCAATGCTAATAGGAGCATGGATTACTTATTGTGCAGGCGTTGGTGACTATGGAGGAGCAGTATTCCTGCTGTTCTTCTACTCACTAATGCTATGGGATTTAAACGCAAAAAAAGCCACCGGCGCTGGGAACACCGATGGCGATAAGTAACGACAATCGCTACATTCTAAAAAAATGAACTAAGGAGATTATAACATGAATAAACAACAAGAGAAAACTATTGAAGGAATTATCGAATTAAAGAAGTTCAATCAAAAATCAATCCTAGAAGGATTTAAAGTAACTGTCGATGAGTATTCGACACTACTTCATTATTACAACATTCAGGATAAATTAGATAAGTTGATCAATTTAGAAGCGGGGTGGAACTATGAAAATTAATTGGGACAAGCTGTTTGAAGGTGATTGCGAGTCAATGCCTAATTGCCCTTGGATTGATCATGAACCATATAACGATGATTTAACAGGTGATGACGACGATGAAAATTAATCAACACAATTTGCGGGTTCACAAGCTCATTGAAGGCAATCTTTTCAAGTATGGCCAGCATATGAATGAATTAGCTCAAGGACGTTGTACCAGTGAAAGATATGTTAAAGAGCTGGAAAAACTACGTAATTCATTGAAAGCAACCGTGAAATGGTTAAACAGCCTTATTAAAGATACGGAGGGGTAAAAATTGAATTTATTTGAACTAAATGAACAATATCAGCAGTTAGCTGATCGTGACGACCTTGACCCTACAGTGTTGGTTGATACCTTAGACAGTATTAACGATGCTTGGAATGACAAACTTAACAATATTGCCAAGTGGTGTGAATCACTGGACAGCGACATTGACTTCTTAACAAAGAAGAAGCGGTCAATCAGTAACGAATTAACTTATCGGAAAAACCTACGGAGCAACCTCATGACCTACATGACTAAAGCAATTGACGAACGAGGACTTAAAGAAGTTCACACTGAAGAATTCATCTTAAAGCCACGCAATTACAAGCAACGAACGGTCATCGATGACGAGGGCAAGATTCCACCTGAATACCGTAACTACGAGAAGTACCAAGGAATGTTTGATGTTGACAAGGCAGCAGTCTACAAGGCGTTAAAGGACGGCGCAAACGTTCCGGGGGCACACTTGAAGCCTAATCGGAAGGTGATGATTAAGTAATGCAAGTAATTAATATGCAAGACCAGAAGCGGTCTACCAACTGGCGAATCTGTCTGTATGGGAAACCTGGAACGGGTAAAACTTCCACGGTTAAGTTACTTCCTGGCTCAACGTTTGTCCTCGACCTGGATAACTCCGGCAAGGTCTTAGCTGGGGAAAACGTTCAGGTTGCGGAATTCGATCGAACTAAGCCAATCGAAGAAATGAACGACTTCATCAGTAAGATGATCTCTAACATTTCTAAGCAGTACGACAATCTGGTAATCGATAACGTATCGAGCCTCGAAAAAGACTGGTTCATTGAGAAAGGCCGTGAGTCAAAGAACGGTATTACCAACGAACTCCAGCACTACTCGATGTGGACAAACTACTTCACTCGGCTGATCAGTGCCATTTACCAGGCTGATTGTAATGTCTTAGTCACCGCTTGGGAACGTCAACGGCAGATCACTACCGAGACGGGGCAAATGTTCAATCAATATGCTCCAGACCTGCGTGACAGCGTGTTAAACACTTTCATGGGCCTGACTGACATTGTAGGTCGTCTGGTGATTAAACCCAAAGATGGTACTCGCGGGGTCATCCTAGAAGGCAATGATGGTATTTATGCCAAGAACAGGTTAGACAAACGAAAGAGTTGCAAGGTGGAAGAATTATTCACCTTTGATGGTGATGATTAAGCCTTACGATTATCAGCAAAAGTTAATCGATGAAACCAGGCAAAAATTAGCCGAAGGCAATCAAGGCGTTTTAATAGTTAGTCCAGCTGGTTCTGGTAAATCTATCGTCATCTCTGAAATCGCACGTTTAACCACGTTGAGAGGTGGGAGAGTGCTGTTCATTGTTCACCGTCAAGAATTAGTTAATCAGATTACTGAATCATTTAAGAAACAAGATGTCGATTTAACTAAATGCACAATCTTAACTGTCGGCAAAGTGCCAGGGCGATTCAATAAAATCCCTAAGCCATCGTTAATTATTACCGACGAAAGTCACCATTCGCGGGCTAATACGTACCAAAAAATCTATGAGTACTATTCGGATGTGCCTAGATTAGGTTTTACTGCTACCCCATGGCGAATGAATGGCAAGGGGTTCAAAGATATTTATCCAGCAATGGTCGAAGGCCCGACGGTTAAGTGGTTGATTGAGTATAAAAAGCTCGCCCCGTATGATTACTTTTCCGTTAACCTAGCGGATGCAGGAAAATTGCATTTTTCCGGTAGTGGTGATTTCAGCAATAAATCAATTGAAGACGCTCTAGGAAAAACTATTTTTGGGGATGTCATCAAGACTTGGAAAAAGATCGCTAACGGTCGCAAGACAATTCTTTATGCCCACAGTCGGAAGTACAGTGCTCAAATTGCGCAAAAATTTTGCGATGCTGGCATAAAAGCTGTTCACTGTGATTCAAAAACCCCAGCTAAAGAACGTGAAACCATCATGAGCGACTTCAAAGCAGGCAAGATAAAAATCCTGTGTAATGTCGATTTGATTAGTGAAGGATTCAATGTGCCTGATTGTTCATGTGTGGTAATGCTCCGTCCAACAGCTTCATTGGTGCTAGATGTTCAACAATCGATGCGCTGTATGCGCTATATGCCTAACAAAAGAGCGGTCATTATTGACCACGTTGGTAATTGCTATCGACACGGGGTTCCGATTACTCCACGAAAATGGACACTAGAAGATCGCAAACGAAAGAAGCGGCGTAAAGCAACCGACGTTAATTATCCAATCAAGACTTGTCCATCTTGCTTTTCTGTTGTTCCAGCGCAATGCCGAGTTTGCCCTGTTTGTGGAGCTGAGATTCCAATCGAAAAGAGCGGAATGAAAGAGGAACGCGACGCAAAGATCGTGAAGCTCAATCAATTTAAGTTCGTAACGGATTACAAAAAAACGAGGTATGCACAGATGAAAGCAGAAGAGGCAGCAACGGTTGAAGATCTATATGAGATCGCTAAGGCACGGGGATACAAACCTGGTTGGGCGTATGTCCAGGCTAAGAAAAGAGGGATGCTGTCATGAAAGGTGTGTCAAAGGTAAAAGGAAGGAACAACTACTGGAGAGTCCGATACGGGAGAAACATAGATAAATATTTTAATAACGAAAAAGATGCAATTACTTTTAGGAAGGCTTGCGAAGCCGAAGCACCGTTAAAAGTGAGACATCCAAAATCAAATTATATAAATAAACGATTCAAGATAATTGGTGACACTGGAAAAAGACACAACGGCGCAGTTGTTTATGTTGTAAAAGATCTAAAAACAAATGAGTATTTTGAATCGATACTTCCAAACTTGAGAGCTAACAACCCTCGAACCGGGCGAGGAACTCGGACGAAAAATGCTCATGCGAATATTTCGAAGCAAGACAACGGTTTTCTTTTCAAGAAAATAGTTAATGGCCAAGCAACTGAGAAATATTGCTTAACTCTTTCCGAAGCTCTCACTTATCGCAACCAATGGTTAACTGATCACAACTTACCAATTCCAGATTAATTTTAGGAGGAAAATAACATGTCATTTTTAACTACAGATTACTCAAACACTACTAACAACAGCAACGAACCACTGCCAGCAGGTGATTACGAATTCATCATTAATTCGGTGCAAGAAAACGCCACTAATTCCGGTGCTGAATCATTACAGTTCGACCTTATTGTTCGCAATGACTTAGATGCTGCATTACCTGAAACTAACGGCAAGCAACACAATCGTCACCTGTGGGTAAACGAATGGAAGCGGCGTAAGACTAATCAATATGATCTAAACAACTTCATGTACTTTATGAAGGCTGCTGGTATTCCCGAAGGAACTGAGATTAATTCAATCGAAGATTTCTTCCAAATCATGAATAAAAAGCCGGTACGAATTCACATCAAAGTAACCACGTCAGAATACAACGGCCAAAAGCGTAAGGAAAACCGTCCGGCACCTTGGGACTGGGAAAAGACTAAGTTCCCAGAAGTACAGCACCAATTTAAGAAGTCGCAAAGCAATCCAACATCAACTGACACAACTGTGGACGATAATGAATTGCCATTCTAAATGTTTTAAGTCAGTGCACTTACAACACCGAGTGGGTGGGATGCCCATTAAAAAAAGCAAGTGAGGTGAAAATAGTGGCGTATGAAGCAATTCCCGAAGAACTGCGAAAGCTAAATCAATGGGGGAACTACCACCGTATCTGGGTGGAGAAAAGAAATAAGTATACTAAAATCCCTCTTAACCCTTGGAATGGTGAAGATGGAAAATCTAATGATTCAAGCACGTGGTCTGATTTTGATACTGCACTGCGAGCAATAGATAAGTACCCACAAGCTGATGGCTTAGCGTTTTACTTTGCTAACGGCTATGTTGGCTTAGATATCGATCATATTGCAGACGAGCTTGAAAAAGTTAGAGAAGGCGACAGTGATCCGGAAAACTATGTAAATAAGGCTCACCAACTAACTAAGGGTAGTTACATGGAGATTTCTATGTCTGGTGAAGGAATTCACTGCATTTTCAAAGGTAAAATACCGGGAAATCGTCGGCGTAAAGGTAACTATGAAATGTACCAATCTGGTCGTTTCTTCGCTTTGACAGGAAATACATTAAATAGCCAGCCTACAATTAAATCACTGGACCACGAAGAAATGGCGAAACTGTACACTCATTATTTTGGTAATGACAAGGTGATGCCGTTTCCTCAAAACTCGCCACAGATTACCACGAATGACTTATCACTGGATGAAGTTATTTCGAGAGCAGAGAGGTCGTCAAGCGGCAAGCGTTTCAAGATGTTCATGGAAGGTGGCTGGGAAGACTTCTATCCTAGCCACTCAGAAGCTGATATGGCTTTTGCTAATGATTTAGCATTTTGGACTGGCCGTGATTTCAACCAGATGGATACAATTTTTCGCCAGTCCAATTTAATGCGGCCCAAGTTTGACAGCAAACGTGGAAAAACAACCTACGGTATCGCATTACTCAACAAGGCCATCAATGAAACATCCGATGTTTTTAATCCTCATGGTAAACCAGAATTCAACTATGACTTGTCTTTTTTAAACAATGACGATTCAAAGAAAAAACATCCACAACGTTCATGGGACGATATGGGGAACGCTCAGCGGTTTATGGATATGTATGGCGATAACTTTAAGTACTCATATATCGATAAATGTTTTTACTACTACAACAACTCTTACTGGGAACCAGACCAAACGGGCATTGTTGAAAAATGTGCCGACAATGTAATTAGCAATATGAAAAACGAAAAGATTCATGTAGCTCCCGATGTTAAAGACGAAGACGCCAAAAAGGACTGGGAAAAGTTCTTGAAAAAGTCGCGTAGTAATCGTAGCAAAAAGAACATGCTCGAAGAATTAAAACACCATATCCCCGTACTTCATAGTCAATTTGACAAGGAAATTATGCTACTGAATACAAAATCAGGTTACGTTGATTTGAACAGTGGCGTTTTGCATGACCATGACAGGGATAAGATGTTTAGCCAACAAACAGCAGCTGAATATACTGATAACATCGATTGCCCAGAGTGGGATAAATTTCTTCACCAAGTTTTTAATAATAATGAAGAATTAATTCATTATATTCAAAAGGCGGTTGGCTATTCTGCTACTGGCTCAGTCAAAGAGCAAGTCATGTTTATTCTTTATGGTAATGGGCGTAATGGTAAGTCAGTTTTTATCAATACAATTGCTGACATCTTAGGTACCTATGCTGAAACTATGAATGTCAGTTCTATTATGGTTAAAAACAATAATGGTGCTAATTCTGATATTGCAAGATTAGAGGGAGCACGACTGGTTATCTCTAGTGAAGCTAATGAGGGTAGTCGTTTAGATGAAGGATTGCTCAAACAGTTAACTGGTGGAGATAAAATTGTTGCTCGTCACCTTTATGGCAATGAATTTGAATTTAATCCCGAATTTAAGCTGTGGATGGCTACTAACCACAAGCCGTTAATTCGTGGAACAGACGAAGGTATCTGGCGGCGAATCATGCTGATTCCATTCACTGTTCAAATTCCGAAAGATAAAGTCGACAAGGATTTGAAATACAAGTTGCAACGTGAAGGTACAGGAATTCTGAATTGGATTGTGCAAGGCGCCATGATGTGGCAGGCCGAAGGGCTTAATCCACCAGAGATTGTTACTAAAGCTAGTCAAGAATACAAAGATGAGATGGATGTTGTTTCGTACTTTGTTTCTGAAAAATGTGAGACTGGTTCTGATTACAAAGTTCCAGCAGGTGAATTATTTAACGTCTATCGTGAATGGGCGAATGAATCCGGTGAGTATTCAATGCCAAAACAAAAATTCGGCAGAGAGATGAAAAAGAAATTTGAATATAAGCGAACAATGAATGGACGTTATTACCTTGGCTTGAGGATTGCCCAAGACAGCCGCACTAATTTCTTAAACAAAACGCCTTAATATTGTTAATTATGTAAAACACATGACGGATGATATGACGGATGTCTGACGTGTTACAAACGTTGATATATCAGTGCTTTATACTACTTTTTTACTTCTATGACGGATGTTAAAAATAAAAGTATATATAGAAAAATAAAAAGAGTATATATAAAAGGAAGGTAAAACGAGATCCGTCATATGTGGTAAAAATAGGCCAAATCCGTTGGGACACAAGGAATACAGCCATTTAAACATCCGGCATTTTATCTGTCATACAAGAACGTGGAGGAATAAATGAAATCTGAACATGAAATCCAATCCCGAATTCTAGTAGCCGTATCACAGCACCATTGCACGATTTTTCGAGCAAACGTGGGCAAGGTCAAAATGGCTGACGGGCGCTGGTTTGATACGGGACTACCTAAGGGTCACCCTGATCTATACGGCTTTCGCTGGTCAGATCATCAAGTATTTTATATCGAAGTGAAAAACGAAAAAGGTAAGCCAAGGGCAGACCAGATAAAGTTTCATGAAATGTTAACTAAACGAGAAATTATTCATGGAATCGCTAGGTCTGCTGGGGATGCAGTAAAAATTATTGAGGAAGGATTGATTGGTTATGGTTTTAACTGAAAAACAAAAAAAATGCCCATACTGTCATGTGGGTAGTAATCGTCCAACTTATCCACTTTTTGATGGATATTCGATTAATAATGTAACTGGTAAAAAAACGGAAATTACTGTTATTAAAGACCCTGAATTGCCAATTTTTGTACCAGGCTTAGAGGATATTAACTACGAAACAGAATACGACAATTCGACACCAGTAATGAATTATTGCCCAATGTGCGGTCGGCCACTGAGCAATAAAGCAGAAATCTACGAAGCGGAGGAAAAAACGAAAGAAGGAGAACAACAATGAAAACTAAATTATTTTTGATGTCAGCAACACTACTAGCAGCACTATCACTGACAGGAGTTGCCAGCGCAGATACGACACGAGATCAAATTGAAGCAGAGGGCAATCAGCAGATTCAAGCGTACTGGAATGAGTACCAGCAAGCATTACAGGACCGTCAGAATGCTTGGGAGCAGTCGCACGGCGATATCTATACGCCAGCATGGCAAGACGCTAACGCCCACGCTGGTGCAGCTTACCGTGAGTGGCTTGAAGCACGAACAGCACTGGGTGACAGGCTACACGCCTACGATGTAGCGCAGTGGGAGAAAGAGAGCGACCAGCCAAGCAATCAAACGCCAGTGGATGATAGCCAGGTGCCAGAGGAAAACAGCCAGGCTCTGAATACACAGGGCAGCCAAGCAACGGTACCAACTAGCCCAGCTAGTCAGGCTAAGTTAAGCAGTCAGCCTGCTACACAGGAACTAACTCAGCAAGCAAGTGTGGCTGATCCTGCAAGCCAACCGATTACTCAGCCTAGCCAGCAGCCACAGCAGACCCAACCGATAACAACCACTCAGTCAAGTCAAATCGGCGCAGAACAGCCACAAACGGAAGTTACGAAGACTGATCAACCGCAGACGAAGGCTTCTGCTGTCCAGTTTATCCAATCAGCGAATGTTGAAGCTAAGAGCACCACTCACAATCCACAGCAGGCCACGACAAGCCGAACGAGTGCTAAGCCAGCCAATTTATCATCACAAGTTAAAAAGCCCGCACAAAGCAATGCGGTACAAAATGATCAACAGACAAAATTGCCCCAAACTGGGAACAGTAATCTGCTAACAGTCGTAGGAACATTGCTATTTGCGTTTTTGGGCGTCCTGATCGGTGTGTGGAAATTTTTTGATGCTAGAAGAGGAGGGAAAAGATGACTTATGAAGAAGCGATCGAAGCGGAACTGACTGGAACGAGGAGGAAGAATAATGACAATACCTAAAAGATTGTCTGAAGCAATGGATTCATTAACTGTTAATCATGAATGGGGAGGAGTTAATGAAATGCCTGAAGAGATTCTTGACCCAGACGATTGGCGGCTTCAAGAAATTATGAAGTTTCGCAAGGGTTTGAAGTTGCGAGAACCTAGAAGAATTAAAGAAGCTGAATGGCGAATTAAGCAATATTTTTATAAGCACAATATTAATAATCCTTTTGCACAAGCTTATATCTTGCGAAAAATTGGCGCTAAACAGTCTACTATTCTAAAGATTACAGGGTTATCAAAACCTGAATATTATCGTCACGTAGGAGTGTTGTTTCGTAATACAGGCTATTACGGCCAATTGAGAATTACAGATGTAGAAGCAGTTTTAAGGCAAGAAAAATTGTATGACTTATTGGATGGTGATACGCATGAAAAAAATTTTAGCTAATGTTCTAGGGTATGGAACGATAGGTGTTGTTTGTTTATCTGTGGTAATAATTATAGCTGCTCTACTTGGATTTATGTGTTGGTTGACACTAACAATATGGTCGCATGTGTTTGCATTCTTCATATAACAAAAAAGACGCTCTGCTGCGAGAGCGCCCTTGTGAATAATATCAAACATATTAATTATATCACAAGGGGAGTAGGGCAAGTGAATAGCATATTTGAAAAGTATAAACGTGATGAATCGTGCGACATGGCTCGTGAATGGTTGTCTAGATATTGGTATTGGAGAGATGAAGCCGAAAAAAAGAAGATTACGCTAGGATCGCCTGATTTTGACGGACAGCCTAAAGCAAGGACATATGATCCTGATCGTCGTATGATCGATTGGACAAATGCACAAAACGAATGGAAGAGACGTGAACTAGTTCTCAAGTACATTGCTTCAAAGGGAGACGAGCATGAATTATATGCGCTTATACTAGATAATCGCTTTGTTCATCATCATCGCTCAATAACAGAGGTAAGAATGAAGCTGAATATCTCTGAGCGTACTTTTAACCGTATGCAGAAAGAAGCATTGTGGGAAGCAGCAAGGATAATTCCTGCTAATGTTTTAGTTGAAAAGTAAAGTGGCGGTGTTTTGGCGGTAAAATGGCGGTACTTTGGCGTGATTTTACAAGAAATCAGCCTTATTATGGTATTGTCGAATGATTACAGAAAACGACTTTACTTTTCAAATAACGTGCCCGAGCAAGCCTTTAACTGCTATGCGTGTTTCCGACGTTTAACGATGCTCACAACGGGATATCTTGTTAAACGTAGGAAAGTGTGGAATCCGGTAACCAAGCCGACACGATGGTGGCAGATGACCATAATCCACGTAGGGTATTAGCTATGGAAACGTTAATACCCAGTAAGTTATAACTTATGTTTAAGACTGACACTCAACTTCTATATATCAAAATAATGATTTACAAGATGGAGTGTTCATGCGACGTTAAAATGCAATAATTTTCTTAATACCAATTAAGTGTCAGTCTTTTATGCTGAGGTCCAAGATGGGCACACAAGGTCTCGTGTGGCAAAAGTGTGGTTTGAATCCACCTCTCAGCTTTATCACGGCAAACTTAACTATGATAGGAGATGAACGCTCCTCTTTCGTAATTGCGTAGTCTTTTTTGTCCAAGCCGTGATGTAATACAGAGATGCAAAGAGTAACAAAATTCAAAAACGATTAGTGGATGCAAACATTTCTGTATTATGCTGACGTAGCTCAATGGTAGAGCGTCACCATAGTCTCCGTTTCGACGTGAGGATAGCAGTTCAAGTCTGTTCGTTAGCATTCAAGGCACACCTACTTTTGAATTTATATGAAAGGAGAAAGCACTACTTACTCGTGTTTCTTCCATAGCCTTGATACAAGCACTCAGCAATGGGTGCTTTTTTGTTTGGAGGATTAAAATGCTAAAAAGTTTTATTGAAGGTATGAATGCAGCGATTGAATATAAAAACTCACTTGCTCAACGAGTAGCTGATATGTTTGGATATGAAGTTCTTAAAAGTCATGCGATTACTTTTGAGGGTATCAGTAAAACAGGTCATCGAATTAATATACCTATTACAGAGGACATGCTTCATGAGAACTACTAAAAATTGGGGATTTGTTAATAGCCAAGCCGAGCTATATATGCTCAGCCATGCCGAACATACCCATCAACGAATACAAAAGAAAAAGCCGACAGGTCAACGCTTGTCGGTTTTTAAAGTACATAAAAATAAATAGTAAATTCTAGCAGAAAGGTGGTGTGGTGATATGCCAAGGTATAGGCGATGCAGACAACCAGGATGTCATGCGATGGTACAGTTGCCTAATCATTACTGTGCTAAGCATCATGAACATGAAGCAGAGTACTTAGCTAATAGGCAACGCTGGGCTAGAGCACATAGCAAACAGTATCAACATAAGTACAATAACGTGACACGTTATCGTAATGATACTAAGTCAAAGCAGTATCAGTTCTATAAGACAAGAATATGGTCAGTGCTAAGGCAACAAGTGCTGGACCGTGACCACTATGTATGTCAATACTGTGGTCAACCTAACAGCAAAACAGTTGACCACATCGTGCCGATTGAGTATGACCAACAACGAATGGCAAGCATCGACAACCTAGCCACCATCTGTCGGGAGTGTCACCGCAAGAAGACACAGTGGGAGCGATCCTACTATGGTACCGGTCAAGGCAATCAGCTGAAGTCAGTCCCAGAAGTTAGAAAAATTTTTGAAATCAAAAAACTTTTTTCAAAATAATTTTTACCCCCGCCCCTATCGTCGGGTCAAA
>OBLI01000471.1_pt1 | contig 42578 bp, 35 predicted proteins | sample 1519701 | NCBI WGS metagenome assembly OBLI01 (sample SAMEA3663005, study PRJEB22513) | pig gut metagenome | biome: pig gut; feature: pig-associated habitat; material: faeces | place: France | collected 2012
TTTCATTATCGGAACCGTCACTACCGCTACCTCCAGAAGGAGTAGAGCCGCCACCAGATGGAGTGCTGCCACCTCCTGTAGGAGTATCACCTCCATCGCCCGATGGCTTGTTACCACCATTGTCAGAAGAGGTAGGCTTCTTCTTAGCAGCCTCCAAATCGACAGTCTTCTCATTCGCCTTTTCCGCCTTGAGAACTGCAGCTTGTGCCGCACGGCTTGCCACAAGAGAGAACTCGGCTTTTGGACGAAGATCCATCAAATCCACTCCAGGATTGAAGTTGATGTTCACCTCCTTGATGTTGTCTTCGGTAAACTTGTCAAGCGACTCCGCACCCTCACAACTGATGGAGAGGCTAAAGATACCAAACTCACCGAGTTTAATTTTGTTGCCGTTGAGCAGTTGCTCCACCAAGCAGTCGCACATGTCCGACAAGATGGCTTTCACCAAACCTCGGCTATAGCCGGCATTGTGTGAGGCGATGTGTTTGCAGAACTTGTTCAAGTCCCAGATTTCACGCACTTGGTTCTTGGCATACGCCTTAGGAGCTTCCTCCGGTTTGATAGGATTCCCCATCATGTAAATAGAATACTCAATCATAATTGATCCTTTCTTTTAAAATTGTGAATACTAAAGTTTGTCAGCTACTCCTAACATCGAATGTCTAGTGCCCTGGGTTTAGAATTCTTCACTCTTCGTTCTTCGTTTAAGCTGATGCAAAGGTACGACATTCAGAAGGCGAAATCAATTCTATGGAAAGGCGTTGAAAAACGTTGAATATCTATTGAAAAATATGAAGAGAATCAAGAATCTATCATAGGCAGCAAGTCATTTTTACCTTTTTACCCTTTTACTTTTTTACCTTTATAATATGGCAGATGTAACTTTCAACATATACGGAGGCAATAACCAAATCCTCCCCAACGCTACAAAGGCAGAGCAAAACTTCTATGGCGACCAGTTCGCAGAGAAGACGCTTGCCAAGGATGGCGAAGCACCTCAACCTCTCACCGAGGAAGAACAGGCTTTGTCTATATATATTAATAAGGTGGAATCCTTGCGAGGCTATATCATCCTCCTTCGCTCCTGCAAGACAGCGAGAGATCTGGGCGAGGTGGTGGCAACCATGCGCCAGCAAGAGCCGTCCCTCACGGATGAACTCATCGTCAAGCAGAGTTTCATCTCCCTCCTTCTTCCCTTTGTGCCCACATGGGAAAAGGGACAGACCATTGACAACATCCGAGTGGCCATCAACAACGCTTGGGCAACTCGTAAGAAAGCCTTTCGCCAATCAGGACGACAAATACCCTGAAAAAAGTATCCTAAGATACATGGGCAAGTATCTTAAGATACATCGCTAAGTATCCTAAGATGCTTTGGAAAGAAACCTAAGCAGCTTAAAAAAATATATCTATGCAAGACGGACAAAATACATTTGACATACAACATAGTAACGTGCAGATATTGCCTAATGCAAAATATGCAGTCCAAAATTTCTATGGAGTCGAATATGCCAGAAAAGTACTATGTAATCGACCTTGCAATAAGGAATTTGTAACCGAAGGTACCATTCTTGACATGTTCTTCTACAGTGACACAAAACCGTGTCCTGTCTCCAACGAAATTTTCCGTAAGGAGATACTTGCCTTATGTGAAAAACGCTTGACTGAAGATAATGTGCTTTGTCTTTATGGTGAAGAGGGTGTTGGTGTTACTACCGTGTTGACACAATTTGCCAGAGAGCACGGTCGTAATTGTGTGAGCTATTTTTATGATGGTTTAGACATCATGTTGATGGATACGGATGTCATGGAGCATAGCGTTGTGGAGCAATTGTACTGGTACGCCAATGGCACAGATGAACTCTTTGACATTAGGGATGCAGAGAAAGCCAACATTACTGCATTATGGCCATCTGTTTATCGAAAAATTAAACGTTCCGACAGGCCATTATACTTTGTGTTCGATGGTTTTGAACACATTCCTTCAGAAAAGGTAGAAAGTGTCAAGCGTTTTTTGGAGAAGATGTTTTGGAATAATGGACGCTTCATCTTTACAGGCAAGAAAGAGAATATTAAGAATATAATACCTTCCAGTTCCAAGTTGAGCATCAGTGAGTATGAGATAATTCCGTTTGGGGATGCTGACGTGAAGGATTATTTTCGAAAATCTGTATCTGACATCAAAGATGAAGAACTACAAGCCTTATGCGACATCACAAGAGGATTGGGAAGTCGTATGGAAACCATTCTCAACCGTTTCATAAAAAAAGGAAAACTGAAGGATTTTCTTGCATCAAACGCATCAGGAGAAACCGACTTGTATGATGCTGATTTTCATCATATATTTGGTAACAACGAATCTTTGATCTTGGATTTTTTCGCCTTGTTGACCTATACGGATTTTCCTCTGCAAGTACCTGTGGCAGCAGCTATTTTAGCATTGTCGGAAGATGATTTTCTCAGATTAACAGAAAAATACAAGGAGTTTGTACAGGTAGATTCTTCAGGTATCTGCACCCTCATTAATGAGGGATTTCATAAATATTTGAAACGTCAGTTGAAGAGCTTGAAACAAAACATAGAGTTGAAGATACTACATGTTTTGCAGATGCCCCAATATATGATTTCGCACTGTAGTTTCATTCCACCCCTCATGAAGACTCTACATAAGACAGACCAACTTGTCAACTTCCTTAGTCGAGATAATATCCAGAAAATACTTGTTAACAAGCATTCGCAAGCAGCTCTCAACGAGCAGTGTGAGTTTGGTTATGAGGCTTGTAAAGATGAGCCAGAGAAATATGCTGCAACCCTGTTCCGTTTTTCCCTTAACAAGTCCATGTCTCGTGAAATTGAGAAAAATGAGTTGTGGGATAACGAGTTGGAAGCTTTACTTGTCACAGGACATTCAGAGCAGGCATTGGCATTGTCTCGCAATGTGTATCTTTCAGAGGAACGCCTAAAATCATTTCTGCTTATTGCAAGAAAGAAGGACTTGTTAGCCCCTTCTGATTATGAGGTACTGAAAGAGAACATCAATCAACTTGTATCTACTATACAGTTTGAGAAAATTCCAAACAAAGCCATTGAATTGGCTAAACTCTTGTTGCCAATAGATTATGAATCAGCGATAGCCATTGTAGACAAAGTGGCTAAGGCAAACAAGGGAACTGTCAATGCTGATAGGATTTACACTTTGATGTCGTTGATGTCAAACAAGACGGATGTAGAAGCTGGTAATGTGACCAATTTCGATATGGTCAGTGCCAAGATAGAGAACGACGAATTGCGTACTTTCACCCATGCAGCCAAGAACTTATTTGCTGATGTCTCTGTAGATTACTTCTTGGGCGAATTAGCAAAACTGCCAAGTAATTCTCGCAAGCTACACTTGTTGCTGATATGGTTGCCTGAGCATGAAGACAAGGAAAATATAGGTAAGGCCATTCTGCAAGCTATTCAGTTGATTGTGGCGGTATCAGACACAGATATGCCAAAAGCCAAGATACTCAATACGGTCTGCCATTCTATGTCAAAGATGACACTTGACGAGATGAAGAAAGCGATGACTTATATAGACTCTCTTACCGATACCATAAAATATCCTACATTTGATTATGTGGACGCTGAACTGACCATCATTGAGGGTACCAAGGATATGTTGCCAGAGGCGAGCAAGTCCCGTCTTGAATACTTGTATCTCTACATATGTGATTTGGAAGACGAGTCAGTTCGTGTATCTTGCTTATCTAAGTTGCTTGGAAGATTTGATTACCTTGGCAAAAGATCAGAGACAGAGAACACTTTGGGTTGTTCCACTGGCGACATACGTCGTGACATCATATCAGGAATTCATCATCTACTTGAGGAGACAGCCTATCACCTTAAAGTGGTGGAAGAGCCAATCAAGGCATTGGTGTGCGATTATCCAACGATGATAGATGAGCTGATAGACCAAATCAATACGACGGAACGAAAGAAGCGTGCCTATTCACTGGCTGCCAGTCAATATTTATTGAAACAGGAAGAGAAGAAGGTGCGGCTTGACAAGTTCTTTGAACTGATAGCCAAGAGTGACAATACCTATGACAACCGTGAGAATCCTCTCGAATTGTTGTCACGCATGTTATATTATGCCGAGCATATAGACCATGCAACATTCCTTCCTGTGTTGAAGGCCAACTTCCATTATTTTGAGGAGTTGGAGCAACCATCACGGAAGGTTATTATCTTCATGCGTATATACTTGTGGATGACAAAGTATTTTCCAAATGACACGTTTGCCAATAAAATTAAAGGTCTGGTGTTGGACAATTGGCAATCTATAGAGATGCTGAAAGCCAAAATAGAATGTGGCTTTTTCTTGGCAAAGAACTTTGCTAAGGTATCGAACAATGATGCCGAGGATATTTTGAAAAAATGCCGCAAGATGAAGACAGAATGTTTCTTGGCTTCGTCATCATGTGTGACGGCATACGACATTGCCCTTGAACTTTACTCACGCTCGATGGGACTCCTTGTGCGGTATGGTATGTGCGATGACGAACAACTCATCAGCCAGTTTGCTGATGACATTGATGCTCAGTTGTCAGACGGCGAGAAAGCTACCATTTGGTGCAATATAGCTTTGGAATACTACCTTGCCAACGACACTAAGCAGTTCAACAAGTTGTGTAGTAAATATATTCCAGCTCATTTTGATTTCTGTTCGGTGATAGATCAGAAATGTGTCATTTATGGCATTGCCCCTGCCATGTTCTATTATAGTCGTGATACGCTTTATTCCCTCTTGACCCGATATGACGAGCAGTTTATGAATGACTGCTTAAAGCATATAGCAGAATTTATTTTCTGTAAGGAAGCCTTTCTTTCTGGTGTTTCGACTGAGAGTAAGGCATACCCTTTGGAATACAAAGACTATCAAGACCTTATCGCAATCTTGGAGCATTCAAGCAATGATGAGATTTTCTATCAAGTAGTCAATGTTATAGCTAAGAGTTTGAAAGATGGCAAGCCTAAACAAACATTGAGTACGGAACAAAAAAATACGGTTATTAAGGAGATAGAACGGATAGTTAATGAAAAACTGCCTACTCGATATGGCATCCAGCATGATGGTTATAAAATTGCCTGTCTTGCTTCTTTACGCTACTCTAAATCTGAATTCTCCAACAAGGACTGCAAGACATGGTTAGATGCTATTGATGGTATAGATAATAAAGCTGACAAGTCATTTCTGTTTCTTCAGATAGCCCCTTATTTCCAAAAGAAAGGAGACAAGGAAGTGTTTTTTGAAAAAGGCATTGAACTGGCAGAGTCCATATCCTCAACATTCGATAAGGTGAACCGTCTCGATATGAGCATCAATGAATGTGTGGAAAATAATCTCAGCAACCTTGTCAAGCCTGTAGCGGAAACCGCTATGCGAAGCCTTCGCCTCAATGGTACACTTGATGACTATAAGCGGCTGATAGATATGGTTTACCAGCACAAGCCAGAACTTGCGGAAGAGATGGTCAACAATCTCGACAAAGATCCTGCTCGTGTACAATACAAGAATCGCTTGCTTACCCATATATCATCAGCTAAGAAATTGAAACAGGCACATGACAAGTTGGATTCGATAGACAACCTTAATAGTCATGAGCAGGTTAAGTTCTTCACCAAGCAACTTGACGATTTGCTCAATGGCACTGGTCAGGTGTTGGAGTTAGACCGCATACTAGACCTTTCCATCAAACACATCTACGACCATAACATAGACGATGCAAAGTATGCCGTCTTGTATATAATGGAGGATGTGTACCGCAAATATAAGCAATCAAGGCAGAATAAAGATTTTTTGCTCAATATGCACAATGCCTTCCGCTATAACTTAAAACTTGTCCTTTCTTTGGCTGCTGATACAAAGGAAAGAATAGACCGAGTAGAGAGTTTGATGCGCACTAATGTCTTTACCGATGACAGTTTCATCCGAATTGGTGAGGAAGATAAAGCCAAGGCTTACATCATGAATTGGTATCAGTCGTTCAACTTCAACACGCTGACCATCATTGATCCTTATTTCAAGCCTCAAGACCTCTCTGTCATCAAGCAATTATGCGACATCAATAACGACTTGGAAATAAGAGTACTAACACATCGTCAGAAATATCAAAATGAGGATTATGACTCTTGTTGGCGTACTGTCTCCTCAGGGGTCACCAATACCATTCGTCTCAACTTCGTATGGTATGAAGATAACTCTAAGGATGGTCCTTTGCACGACCGCTATTGGATATGCTCTGATGATGAAAACGATAAACATCAAGGACTCACGCTCTGTTCCATTGACAGCCTTGGCAAAAAGGAAAGTTCCATAACAGAAATTGATTTAAGCAAGATAATGGTTGTTTTAAACTCTTATTCCAAATATGCTTATACTCGCATCAAGAAAGTAGGTGGTAGAGTGTTGATGTATGATGACATGGAACTGGATTAAAAGATTTTACTGAGACGGTGATTATTGCAATATGGAAACACCTCTAACCATTCCGAACAGAGAAGTTAAGCATATTTGCGCTGATGGTACTACAAAAGTTTGTGGAAGAGTAAGACATTGCCATTAATCTCAGGGGCTAAATCTGATGATATAGACTGTAAGAATAAGCCCGCAGGGTTAATCTATATTATCAAAAATACAATATAGTTAATATGAAGAATTATTCATTTTTCAAAAAATGCTAGATTGTAATCAAAAAGATGATTCAATCTAGTGGAAAACTTTCTGCCTATGGACAGGAAGCAATATGTGGTATATCGGCTTTGCTGACAGTATTTGGGGCTTTTTTCCAATGGATGGTAATACCATCAATGGCAATATGTGCATTTCAGTACATATAGGCGAGGAAGAACAGATTAGCACAAAAGGCCAAAAGATGAGGTCATCACCATGGTAGCGTATTCATGCGCTGCCATGGTTTAAAATTAAACTATTATGGGCAAATACAATAAAGAGGAAAAAGAAATATTATCCTTGCTAAACAACCAAGATATTGCAGATATTAAACTTGTCGGCAATGCAATTCAACCTATTGTCTTTAAGGCAGGTGAAGCAGCATTGTTAGTTGATTGTGCAAATCATAAGGCAATGCTATTCTTTCCTGTTCGGAAGCCTTACAAACATGAAGACAGAAAGACTTTTGCAAAACTCGTAAGTTTGTTGACTTTTGTTGAGACATTTGAAAAGAAAGGCTTGATATACCTTCAACCCTCCAATGCTGGATGCGAATTGTTTTTCTATGAGAACTTTAAATTCTCTTTTCTTCATGGCATACAAATGAATGGTATAATCAAGGATGCCATTTCACAACGTGAGCATATTGAGTATGATGTTGATGAAAATATTACAATAAATATCCAGGGCATCCAAGTGCCAAAGACAAAATCAGATATTCTATATATAACAAAAGATGGTTCTCGAATCATGCAGTCAACCGATGTATCTATTCTTTATGACCGAATAAATAAGTTTTTATGCTGCCGTGCTTTTCCTACATCAGATCTCTCTCGGTTTATTGATAATGGTATTGCTTTGACGAAGAAAAGCGGAGTGTCAAATCACTTAGATATGCTATCGCAAGTTTCATAGTCGCAATGTCAGCTTTAATTGTTTCCATGCCTTTTGTATCCATTTGGTATTCGAATCGATATTCATATTCAACAATGGATACGATTCAGTACAATAATATAGTGAAGAAACTCAATGCATTAGAAAGAAATAATAAAGGAATGTATTATAAACCAGATGTGCAGATGACAGATGATAATAAAAAAACTAACACACGTTAATGCCCAAACATCATGCATAATTGCAACGACACTCAAATCATAATCATGGCTGGTGGCGTTGGCAGCCGCTTCTGGCCCATGTCCACCCCCTGTTACCCCAAGCAGTTCATTGATGTGATGGGAGTCGGACGTTCCCTTATTCAACTTACAGTAGATAGATTGAAGCCAATCTGTTCTGTTGAGAACATGTGGGTGGTCACCAACGAGAAATACATCAGCATTGTCAAGGAGCAAATTCCTGACATGTCCACAGATAACATACTCGCTGAGCCAGAGGCTCGCAACACCGCCCCCTGCATCGCCTACGCTTGTTGGAAGATCCAGAAGCAGCATCCCAATGCCAACATCGTTGTAACACCCTCCGATGCTTTGGTTATAAACACAACAGAATATCAGCGCGTCCTCAGCAAGGCATTGAGCTATACATCCGATAAAGAGGCCATTGTCACCATCGGCATCAAGCCCAGCCGCCCCGAGACCGGTTACGGCTATATCGCCGCTGCCGAGCCCACGGACACGGACGAGATGTATAAGGTGGAAGCCTTCAAGGAGAAGCCCGACCTCACCACCGCCGAGCACTACCTCTCCGCTGGCAACTACTACTGGAACGCAGGCATCTTCGTGTGGAACATCGACACCATCAGCCGAGCCATCTGCACCTTCCAGCCCAAGCTTGCAGCCATCATGGACGAGATGTCTACCTCCTTCTACACCGACAAGGAGAAAGAAGAGGTAGCCAGACTCTTCCCCACTTGCGACAAGATAAGCATCGATTATGCCGTAATGGAGAAGTCAAAAGACATCTACACCCTCCCCTCCGAGTTCGGTTGGAGCGACTTAGGTAGCTGGGGCAGCCTCCGTACCCTCCTTCCACAGGCCGAAGACGGCAATGCCAAAGTTGGCAAAGACATCCACCTTTACGATTGTAAGAACTGTGTGGTCCATGCCGCCGATGAAACCAAGGTCGTGGTTCAAGGACTGAATGGCTACATCATAGCCGAGAAACACGGCCAACTTTTGGTCTGCCAGCTAAAGGAAGAACAAAGAATCAAGGAATTTAGTAAATAACTTTTAGAGTATATTAGTATGGCGTTTGAAATAGATTTGTTACCTGTAGGTTCTGATAAGAAAAGTGGTGATTGTATTGCAATGCGTTTCGGTGACTTGAAAAATGGCCGTCAAAACCAAACGGTTATAGTTGTTGACGGTGGGTACGGATGTACTTGGAAAGAAATACTGAAACCACATTTACAGAAATATTATAATTGTGAATACGATTGCAAGTTACATGTTGATTTAGTAATTTTATCCCACCCCGACCAAGATCATGTGTCCGGGTTAGTTGAGATGGTCAAAGATAGTGATGTTGAAATCGGGTGTGTCATGATGCATAAACCATGGGAAGAATTAACTCCTTCATGGTTTAAGGATGGACGTATCACAAAAGAATCATTAAAGGACAAATTGGGTGATGCCTTTGAAAAAGCAAAAGAATTGGATGACGCAACCAAAACAGTTGCCACAGCTCACTTGGAATTAGGCACTTATGACTTAAACAATGCCCATATAACAATCTTAGGACCTTCTCCTTCTTTCTACAAAACATGTATTGCTAATTGCGAGAAAACTCCAGAACAAGATGATAAAGTGAAAAACTTGCCACAATCACAGACTAATAATGAAGGATTAGAGTTTGAACCTTATGTAAAAGGTAAGATTTCATGGGATGATGCAGAAACAACTTCACCTATCAATGAGTCTAGTTTAATCCTTTTGTTTGAATATGAAGGTATCAAAGTTTTACTGACCGGAGATGCTGGAAAGGTCGGCTTAAGTCAGGCCATCAAGTATGCACAATTCAACAACATACAACTTAATGATTGCTCGATTATAAAAATGCCGCATCATGGAAGCCGCAAGAATGTAAATCCTGCTATCATAGATGCCTTTGTTGGTAGTAAGAAGGTGTATTATTCTTGTGCATCTGACGATTTGGGACACCATCCTTCACAAAGACTCATTAATTTGATGAATGAGAAAGGGTTTAAGCAATTGAGCACAAGTGGAAGTACCTTACACTGGGGAGCTAATGCTCCTGAAAGAGGATGGAAAACTGCAATAACATTTAAATCATTTCCACAGATAGAGAAATAGTTATGCGTAGTAAAACGGTTTGCATTGATATTGATGGAACACTTGTACATTATGATGAATGGAAAGGCGAAGAGAATTTTGGCTCCATGATAGACGGAGCATCTTCAGCGACAAGAAAACTCCATGAAAAAGGCTGGTATATAATCATTTTCTCTACGAGGTCTAACAAGAAATATATATCAAAGTTTTTGATTGAGAATAAGGTAGAGTTCGACTCCATAAATGAAAATCCAAATCAGCCAGGAAATGCAAAAGGGGGCAAGCCAATTGCTGATGTTTATGTTGATGATAGAGCCTTGTGTTTTAAGGGAAATTGGGAGCAAACAGTTGAAGATGTTCTGAATTTCAAATCATGGGAAGAAATGAAAAAAATAGATAATGATAAAAAACAGCATTCCAAACAACTATTGATAAATGATTTTCAACAAGCATTTTATATGCTTCGACATTATGATGAGGTTAATTGGAATCTTACCAAGTTTTCGTTTGGACAGATATTAGTTTCATTAGGTGCGTGCTGGACAATATTCTTTGAAGCAAATAAAGCAAACGCCTCTTTAATCCTAAAATCATATTATGCAATAGCAATTTTTATATTGCTGTTATTATCTGCTGCCTTTACTCTAATATCTATTTTAGGGATATGCAAGAACAGAACCTACTTTGTAAAAGTTAGTCGGTACATTAATGAACATAGAAGATACGCCATAAACTATAATGATATAAATTTCAATAATATTAGCAAAATGTGGAGTAATCCTGCATATCCAAAAAATATAGATTGGGGTAGTACCCAAATGCGATGTTTATATTTGCTTTGTGGATGTTATTTCTTGGAAATAATGTTGGCAGCATTTTCTTTTTACAGCCATGAAATAAACTATTGTAGAATAACAAGTTTGATTGCTTTTGTAATTGTAGCTTTGGCTATATGTATTTTATCAATATGTAAAGCTTTCAAAAAATAAGAAATACGAACTATACATATTGAATGATAATGGTAAATAATAAAGTGACTTCTCAAACGTCAGATAATAATAAGCGAATAGCGAAAAATACATTTATCTTATATATTAGAATGTTGTTTACGGTTTTTATCAGCCTGTATACAGCAAGATTGGTGTTGGATAAATTAAGAGCTGAGGATTATGGTATTTATAATGTTGTAGGTGGCGTGGTGACAATGATGTGGATGTTTAATGGTGCATTGCAGTCATCAACAACTCGTAATATTACATTTGAATTAGGAAGAAGAAATTTTGAAAGATTAAATAAAGTCTTTGGAAACGCCCTCTCCATTCATGGATTGTTGTCACTGGCAATATTGTTGATATGTGAAACAATAGGTTTATGGTTTGTTTGCACCAAGTTAACCATCCCCGCAGACAGAATGATAGCGGCTCAATGGGTATATCAAACTTCCATACTAAGTATGGTTATATCTATAATGAGTGTACCTTTTAATGCCGCAATTGTTGCCTATGAGAAGATGTCCATATATTCATACATTTCAATTTTAGATGTTGTATTGAAGTTGCTAATAGTCTTTGTACTTGATTGGAGTTCATTAGACCGACTTGTTTTATATTCTGTATTAATGCTTGCTACCCAGTTTGTTGTTCAAGGGTGTTATGCATTATATGGCATAATGAAATTACCACAAATTAGACTAGGTTTTCAATATGACAAACTGATTTTTAAGAATATGTTTTCTTTTGCAGGCTGGAACTTAATTGGAACAAGTGCAGCCCTGCTAATGACAACAGGACATAATATAATATTGAACCAATTTTTTGGTCCGCTTGTTAATGCTGCTAAAGGAATAGCAAATACTGTACTTAGCAAAGTGGGATCATTGAGCACAAGTTTCCAAATGGCGTTAAATCCGCAAATTTACAAGTCGTATGCCACTGGCAATATAGAGTATATGCATAAACTTATATTCGCCAGCTCAAAATTTTCATATTTCTTAATTTTTATAATATCTTTACCCATAATTGTTGAAACAGAGAATATCCTTGGCTTTTGGCTTAAAGAAGTTCCAAATTACACAATCGGATTTGTAAGACTACTCTTACTTACAACGGCAGTAAATGCATTATGCAATCCACAAGTAATTGCCGCACAAGCAACTGGTAATATCAAGAAATTCCAATTAGTAGAGGCTTTGGTTTTTATTATGGTATTGCCTTTGACATGGGTAGTGCTAAAAATGGGATATAGTCCTATTTCTGCTTTCTATGTGTATTTGTTTATGCACATAATAGTATTTGTTGTACATGCAGTTTTGCTTCGTAAGATGATATGCTTATCCTTAAAGACATATTTGTTTTATGTGGTAAATCCTATTGTTGCTGTTTCAGTGTTGATGGCTGTGCTTGGCTTTGGTATTCATTACTTCATTCAGCCCAAAAGCATTGTTTCTTCTTTGGCTATTTGCATAACAATTTTGATATTATCTGTGTTAGCATTCTATTTCTTAGGATTAAGAAATAATGAGAAAAGAATGATAATTAATAAGATAAATATAATTCTTCATAAGTTGAAAAAATCATGGAATCGGTATTCAATTATACGATAGCAACTTTGCTATATTGCAAATAGTTCATATCATTTTTCAAAACTAACAAATCTTAATGTAAAAAGACAAAATATGAAAACATTTAGAATAAAATTTAACGGAAGGTTAGGAAATCAAATGTTTCAGTATGCTTTTGCAAGAGCACTACAATTGAAATTGGCAAATGGGGGGGTAAGATGGTGTTCGATTTTACTTGCATGTGCCTAAGTTCTCAAAATGGCTCTATTACAGCAAACAATGATAACATGCTAAAGTATTACAATGTTGTACCTTTTGAGTATGTGGATTTGGATAATTATAATAGATGCCAAGAGGGATTTATGCAAAGATTGATATGGAAAATGCTTAGAAAAATTAAGCACATAAATCATTTTTTTGAGTACTATATTGAGCGATTTGATTATTTCTTTCTTCCATTGTTTGGAATGTACTATATGGAGAGTTATAATTGCACTAAGCATGTTTACAAAACAAATTCTAACAATATTTGGATTAGGGGTTGGTTTGAGTCAGCAAGTTACTTTAAAGAATATGATGATATAATTTGCAAAGAACTGACACCAAAGGCACCAATACCCAACAGCCTTAAAGGTTTACACAAAATTTTGAAGGATAATCATAGCATTTGTGTACATGTAAGGAGAGGTGACTTTGCAAGTGCAAACGCAAAATTAGTTACTTGTACTATTGACTATTATAAAGCTGGAATTTCGGCTATAAAAGATAAACATCCTGATGCATTAATCTTTTTATGCTCGGATGATTTAGATTGGGCTAAAGAGAATCTTGGTTTAGAAAATAATGAGAAACTTATTTATGAACCATCAAACATTCCAATCTATGAAACTTTGCGCCTTATGACTTCTTGTCATCATTTTGTAATGAGCAATAGTACTTTTTCTTGGTGGGCTCAACATTTAGCTACTTACAAAAACAAAATAGTTGTTGCTCCTAAGATTTGGCGTAGAGAACATCCATTGGTTAGAGATATTTATGAAAAAAACTGGATTTTAAAATGAAAAATAGATTAGTTTCTGTTATTATCCCTTTGTACAATAAAGAGAAAGCAATAAGACAAACTTTGAATTCTGTATTAAATCAAACATATACAAATTTTGAAATTGTCATTGCAGATGATGGCTCAACTGACAAGAGTGCTTTCATAGTAAAAGAGTTAGAAAAGAGCGATTCAAGAATAAAATATTTCTGTAAGACCAACGGCGGTGTCAGTTCTGCAAGAAATTTCGGCTTGTCAAAAGCAAATGGTGAATGGATTATTTTTCTCGATGCAGACGATGAAATGATGCCTGCAAATATTGAGACATTGCTACATCTGGCGAATAAGTACAATGTAAAACTTGCAGCTTCCAATATCAGCGTAAAAGAAAGCAATGGGACTGTACATGATATAGAGTTGCGAACGGACCAAGAAATGTGCTTCAAGAACTTTATTAAGGCTTTGTTAGGTAATCAAGCTATATTTGCAAGTGGAGCATGTATATATCAAAAGGCATTATTGGGTGACAAGCCTTATAATGAAACACTATCTCGTTATGAAGATGCAGCCTTTGAGTTAAACCTATTTCGTGGAAATACCGTAGCCTTTACACCTCAAGTGACCTTTATTCACCATGGTGAATTTGCAGAACTTAGTAAGATACAGAATAATGACAAGGCCAAGGATTTCATCTTCAATATGGAGTTTGCAAATAAGTCTTTTTGGCAAAAAGCGAAAATGGGACAATACATAAACGAAGGATGTCATACCTATTTCGGGGGGGGCAAATGCCTGAAAGATAAATATGGAATTTTCTATTATTATAAGTATGTGTATTTGGTTGTTAGAAAATATTTTAGTGCAATCTATAAAGTAAAATCTTTATTAGGAATAAAATAATGTCTAATTCAATACTTAGGATTCGTGTTTTTGCTACCTTGGTAATAGTAGCATACCATTGTGTTTGTCCTTATTATATGTGGCAGTGGGCAGGATATGCAGGTGATATAAATAAAGCTAAAACGATTGTGGATTTTGTTTTCTTGCGAGGTTTAAGCAACACAATGCTCCCTACATTTTTTATGATTTCAGGAATGTTGTTTTATTCTTACAAGGAACATTATTCTGACAAACTGAAAACTTTTTGGAAAAAGTTTGACCGCTTGATTATTCCATACTGTTTGATGTATACATTAATCATGTGCTTACGACTGCCCAACATTGGAGTTTCATCAGCATCCGGGCACTTGTGGTTTGTACGTGACCTGTTTATAATGTTTGCTTTCTCTATATTGTTTTATAAGATAAAAGAAAGATGGTTGTTACTTATTGGGGTGTTAACATACAGTCTTTATATTATTAAAGCGAAAATAGGCTTTGAAACAAATGAGATAGTCGAACATCTCTTAAATTATTATATTTTCTTTATTGGGGGGGGATTTGTGCAAAGAGACTATAGCTTGTTGCGTAAAAAAGTAATGGCTATAGCAATGATAGGTATGTGGCTGTTAACCTTTGCTTTAGGTATTCAGACTCTTTACACATTTTTCTTTAATTTCATGTTATTAGCATTAATGAATGATTCTGAGGTGAAAAGCAGAATATTAAAGAGTCTAAATAGAAGTTCTTTTGGAATATATCTTTTGCATCACGTTGTGATATTTGCTTTGTTCTATATCCCTTGGATGTACAATATGTATGTGCATAATGCTATATTAGCATTTTCTTTGATGTTCGTACTGTCGTTAAGTATTTCGTGGTTTATTATGTTTTGCTTAGTTAAAATTGGTTTTAAGTATTTCTAAAAATGAGGACGAGGAAAGAAACAAAATTTTTTATAAAGGCTGATGCTATCATGAATAAATATGCATGGCATCGCTCCTGGTTTGGACGCTTATTTTATCCTTCCAAACTAAAGCAATATATGGTAACTTTAAGAAAGTTAGAATTGTATGCTACCCCCCCCTATAAGAAAAATCCTTTTTGGTATTTTGTTTATCTTTATTACAAGATACGTTATGATCGTTTAGGGTATCAATTGGGATTTGAAATACCTCTATATAGTATTGGCTATGGATGTCGTATTCCTCATCATGGAAGTATTGTTTTGAATGGTGCTACCAAAATAGGAAATTACTGTTGTCTTATGAATCTAACGACATTTGCAGATGGTGATTTGAAAGAAATAGGAAATAAATGCTATATATCAACAAATGTTGTAGTTGCGCATCGTATAAAGATTGGGGATGGATGCAAAATTTCTGCATGTAGTTTTGTTAATAAGTGCTTTGAGGCAGAAAACAAGCTTATAGGTGGTGTGCCTGCAAAAGTTTTAAAAGACTGCGAGCCATGGACAATAGAATGTCAAGAGGATGTTGAAACTTGTGAAAAACTTAGATTAAAAATGGGATTGGAATATCTCTGTTAAAAAAAATAGATATGGATGTAGTTATTTGTTTGTCTGCAAAAGACCATCATATAGTGAAGACGAATATTAAATATATTCGTAAATATCTTCAGACTAATGATGAATACATATATATAATTAGTAATGTAAAGAATCGTATATTCTTCTCTGATAAATGGCTGGAAAAACGTAATGTTATTTTTATTGATGAAGACAAAATGGTAGATGGGCTTTCTATGCAAGCTGTCCGTACTACAATGCAGAAACACTTTTCATGTCAAAAATATCCTGGTTGGTATTTGCAACAGTTCCTTAAAATGGGATTTGCATTAAGTAAATATGCCAAGCAACGGTATTTAATTTGGGATTCGGATACCATACCATTGCATCAATTATCGTATTTTGATAATGGAAAATATCTTCTAACTGCTAAAGATGAGAATCATACACCGTATTTTGATACGACAGAACGACTATTGGGATTTCGCAGGTTGGCGGATTTTTCGTTTATAGCTGAACATATGCCGATAGACGTTGATGTGATGAAGGAATTGTTGAATGCTATTTCATGTTCTAAAGTAGAGGGTAGATACTGGTTTGAAAAGATTTTAAACGCTACTAGTGGAAAGGACCAGCAAGCTTTTAGCGAATTTGAAACATATGGTAATTATTGCTTATCATATCATCCTAACATATTTGTAACGCGTCGTTTACGAACACTTCGTGAGGCAGGATTGCTTTTTGGACGTTCTGTGAGAAAAAGTGATATAGAAAGACTCTCTATGATGAACTTTGACACAGCTTCGTTTGAAATTCGTCATAAACCACGTTTCCCACAGATTATATTCTATTGGTATGATAGAATACAGCTCGCGGTTATGCGTAGGTTAGGATTGGTTAACTAAAGAATTATAGTGATATGAATATCGTATATATACATTCATCATACAAACCCAATGATCTCATTGGGCAGTGGTTTTCAGCTGCCAAGGAAATGGTTGAGAAGGATGGAGGAAAGGCATATTTTGCAATTAAATATGTAAAAGGAAAAAAGATACAAGAACATGATATTATGGTTGGTGATTCTATATCATGTAAGATTCATAGTCTGATGTTTGATTGTTTTGGCTTGCAGGATATGTTCTCATGGTTTGCGACAAAACGCTTTCTAAAAAAGTTGGACAAGATACATCCTGATGTAATCCATCTACATGTAGCAAACGATTGGTTTCTTAATATGGGGTTGCTTTGTAATTATATAAACAAACATAATATTAAGGCAGTATGGACATTTCATGATGCTCGTGTAATGACTGGATGCTGTCCTTGTCCTGTTTTTGTCGGGTGCGAAGAATGGCAAAGAAAATGTGAAGGAAAAAATTGTTGTAACACATTTATTGTACCAACTCATAAGTTTCTTTACCTTATTGATATTACGCACAATTACAGAAAGAAAACAATAGGAAGAATAAAGAACCTTACGATAGTAACACCATCAAAATGGATGAGTACGCTTGTAGAGAAATCATATCTCAAGAATAAGCCATGTGTAGTCATTAATAATGGTATCAAATTAGATATGTTTCATCCCGTTGAGCAGAATGTGAGAGAGAAATATGGTATTTCTCCAGATAAAATAATACTGCTATCTGTTGGAAATCCTATATGGGAACTGAAAGGACGTTCGTTTTTGCATCGTCTCTTCAAAGACCTTCCAGATAAGTATTATTTCATATGGGTAGGATGTATTGACCGTGACGTAGATAGTTTTAAAGATTGTGACCGTATTTCTGTATTTCCAAGAGTAGACAGAGAGGAACTTCTTCAATTTTATACAGCTGCTGATTTGTTTGTAAATCCTACTTTGGCAGATAATTTCCCTACGGTAAATTTGGAATGTCAAGCATGCGGAACACCTGTCGTTGCATTTGATTCTGAAGGAACTAAAGAAACTGTCGCTCCTAATGCTGGCGTTGTAGTTCCAAGTAAAGACTATGAAGCATTGCGTGATGCAATTTTGAATTTTGCATTTGATAATGCAGGAGAAAAAAGCAGGGAATTTGCTTTGCAATTTGATCAAAAGAATGTAATGCCAAAGTATTTCAATCTGTATAATTCTAAGTAAATATGCTAATATCTTTTATCATACCATGTTTTAATGCCGCAAAGACATTGAGAGGTGCTGTAAAGAGTATTGAAAAGACCTGTTCTGTTCCATACGAAATCATCATTGTCAATGATGGCAGTATGGACGATACAGAGCAGATTGCAACAGAAATCTCGCAAAGTAACCAGTGTGTAAAACTTGTCAATCAAGATAACAAAGGAGTCAATGCAGCAAGAAAACTTGGTTGGAGTAAAGCCAATGGGGATTATGTTTGTTTCTTGGATGCTGACGATAAAGTTATGTTGGACAAAGATATTCTCAAATGGCTTTCAAAGGGATATGATATCGTAAAAGCTGGCGGTTGGTATCAAACAGGCAAACAGCGTGTTGGTTATACAAATGAATATAACGGTGAGGTGACAGATGTAACTTCCGCATATACCCTGTTGCTGGATGGGGAACTTCTACCTTATATACATAGTGCATTCTTTAGTAGGCAGGTTATCACGGAAGAATGTTTTGATATAAACCCTCGGTTTAAAATCGGTGAAGATTTGCTCTTTAATATTAAGGCAATGGCTCGTTGCCATAAGCTTGTTTGCGTGGACGAGAAGTTCTATTCTTATCTGATGAATGATGAATCCGTCATGCATACTAAGATATGGGGATTTGACTATATCCGTGATTTCAATACAGAAATGGAAAAATTAATTCTTCCGCATTGCCCGGAATTGAAAAGTAAACTCATCCTGCATCGCTTTATGGATTACACCTCAACATTATTGTTTCCTGAAGTGAAGTTGAAACATACTTATTATGTGGAGACGATACAGTGGTTAAAAAATAACCTTTGGCTGAAGAAACAAGTTCCAAAGAAAAATATCTTGTTCATTGAAAATGAACTTTATTATAATGTATATGTAAGATTGTTCCACTTGCTGCAAAGATTGCGTGGAAGAAAGAGACGAATAGTGTTAGATTAGTATGAAGAAAGTATCTATAATAACTGTCAACTACAATAATAGTCATGGGTTGGAGCGAACCATAAAAAGTGTAGCCCAACAATCTTATCCTAACATGGAATATATAGTTGTAGATGGAGACTCTACTGACAAAAGTGTAGATTTGATTAAGCAGAATGAGTCTGTCATATCGCTTTGGGTCAGTGAGAAAGATGGTGGTATTTACAATGCCATGAATAAAGGTGTGAAGTTGGCTAAAGGAGAATACCTACTATTTTTAAATTCTGGTGATTTCTTTGCCGATAAAGATGTCTTGTCACGGATTTTTGATAAAGGCTTAAAAGTAAATGAAGATTTGTTAATAGGAAGGCAACGATTCATAAATGTAAAAAGCAACCAAAAAGGAATTTCTCCTAAATTACATACAGAGGAGATTAATATGGAGTTTTTTCTCAGTTCTACTTTACCTCATCAGTCAACATTCATAAAACGCAGTTTGTTTGACGTGTGTGGAGGATATGACGAAACTTATCGAGTTTGTGCAGATTGGGTGTTTTGGATAAAATCAGTTGTTGAGAACCATTGTACAATGAGAATCATGCCTTTTGCTGTCTCTTATATGGAAGATGGAGGCGTGTCGTCAGATATGAACAGATGCCATAAAGATATGGCAAGGTTCTTGGAAACATGCTTGCACAACGGAATACTTAAGTGGGAACATATTTTTAGTTGTGCCATGAAAGCTCGTTCGCAAGATTTCATCAATCGTTCCTCTTTTGCCAAATTGTGCAATAAGTATTATATAAAGATAGGGAAAAGAATATGAAGTTGTCAATCATCATACCTATTTATAATAGAGAAAAGACTCTCCCAAGATGCTTGGATAGTCTTCTGGCAATGAAAATGAGTGACTACGAAGTGTTAATGGTCGATGACGGTAGTACTGACAGCTCTGAGATTATCTGTAAAGAATACGAGCGTTTAGACACTCGGTTTCACTATTTTCACAAGGAAAATGGAGGTGTTAGCAGTGCACGCAATTTTGGCATCAGCAACAGTTCTGGCATTTGGATTACGTTTGTTGATTCAGACGATTTTGTACAAGCCGACCATTTTGAATGTTTGGATGAACGACAGACTGCCCAATATGATTTTCTAATGACAGGCGTAAGCGTCCAGCCTACAAATGGGGGGGTAAAAACATTGACATTATAGGAAACAAACAGATTGTCAACCGATATTTTAGTGAGAAATTCAGCGCAAACCTTGTGTATTTGGTGACCAACAAGTGTTTCCTGCATAGAATTATTGCTGAAAAATGCATTCATTTTCCTGTAGAAATAAGCTTGGGAGAAGATCAAATTTTTGTTTGCCAATACTTGAAGTATGTACAACATTGTCTATACATAGACCAATATACATATTGTTTATGTGTCGGTTCTTTAGATGGATTGACAAATAGGAAAAGAAGTATTGGAAGTTTGTATGCGTCAACCAAAGGGGTCTTTGTTTCCTTATTTCTGCTTTCAATAAAGACAAAGAGTAGAGCTACATTGGTTTATTCATTTGACTATCTATTTAAAAGAATCTGGAGAAGGTTTATAAAACGTTTTTTCAAAATGTTGATACTTAAAAATAATTAAAATGCCGATAAGCATAAAACAAAAGAAGGACTGTTGTGGTTGTACCGCTTGCCAACAGGTTTGTCCAAAACATTGTATAAAAATGCTTCGAGATGAGGAAGGCTTTCTCTATCCCGAACTGTCTATGAAACAGTGTGTTGATTGCGGATTGTGTGAAAAGATATGTCCTGAAATCAATCCTTTGGACGGTTGTGTTCCTCTCGGATGCTATGCTGCAAAAAATCAGGATCAAGAAATCAGGAAGGAAAGTTCTTCAGGAGGGATATTTTCACTGATAGCGGATTATGTATTGGCGCAAAACGGAGTTGTGTTTGGAGCAAGGTTTGATGAAAATTGGCATGTCATAATGGATTATACTGATAAAAAGGAAGACCTTAAAAAGTTTAGAGGTTCCAAATATGTGAAATGCGACATCGGAGATTCTTATGCACAAGTAAAACACTTTCTTACAATTGGCAGGAAGGTTTTATATACAGGATCCTCTTGCCAAATAGCAGGTTTGAGAAAATATCTGCGACATGATTATAGCAACTTACTGCTTGTTGATTATTTGTGCCATGGTGCTCCAAGTCCCCTTTTATGGAAAAAATATTTAGAAGAAATATCTTGTCATAATATCTCATCTTTGACAAATATATCTTTTCGCAACAAGAAAAGAGGCTGGAAAAAGTTCAGTATGAGTATAGAAAGGGGAGATGAGATATTGGCAGACTCTATCTTCTCTGATAATGTTTACATGAAGGCTTTCTTGGCAGATATATCCTTACGGCCTTCTTGCTATCACTGTGTTGCGAGAAATGGACATTCAGGCTCTGATATAACTATTGGTGATCATTGGGCTATCAGGGATATTGATTCTTCGTTTGATGATGATGAAGGGGTGAGCTTGGTATTGGTAAATACTGCAAGAGGTGCTAAAGTCTTTGATAAACAGGATGTCATTTGCGAACCAACGGACTTTGAATCTTCCAAGAAATGGAATGGAGCCTTCTATGAGAAAACAGAAGAGCATCTTCATAGGAAACGCTTTTTCCAAAAACTACAATATCGGTCAGACGTATCATCTCTGATAGAAGAAGAGTTGAAGATAACTATATGGGATCATATGAAGAAAAGATTTTTGAAGGTTATAAAACATAAGCTGTAACATGAAGATAGGAATATTAACATTGCCTTTGCATACCAATTATGGAGGTATATTGCAAGCGTATGCCTTGTACAACACATTGCAAAACTTAGGGCATGATGTAAAGCTTATAGATGGGAAGATGTATGAAATAACATCTTTGAGAGAAAAAATGTCTGTAGCAAAGTGGCAAGTTCTTAAAATGCTTGGATTATACAAGAAAAAACATCCACAGTTGGAATTGAGAGATAAAATGGAGGCTCTTATCCCTTTTATCCAAAAATATATTTCACAACAGCTGCCATTGCAAAGTGTCCATTCTGACACATTTGATGCTATAGTCGTAGGAAGTGACCAAGTGTGGAGAGGTCTTTATAGCGACCAATTATTGTATTTTCTTGATTTTGCAAAAGACTGGAATATCAAGAGAATTGCCTATGCTGCATCTTTCGGTGTGGACAACTGGATGCCGAATTCTGATATTGTCGGTAAATGCAAATCTTTATTAAGTAAGTTTGCTTATGTTTCAACAAGAGAAAAAAGTGGCATAAAAATATGTAGTGACATATTAGATTGCAAGGCAGAATGGGTTATTGACCCAACCATGCTCTTGACATCACTACAATATAAGAATATAGCTTATATGGGGGGGGCATGATACCCAAGAAGAGGAACGCTATTTACTGGCGTATTTACTCGATAACGACAATGATAAAAAACAGGTAGTGGAAGAGTTGGCTTCAAAGTACAATCTAAGCATTGTCAATATTGGCATTGCAGAAACAGATCAAAAGGTTATGGCTATCGGAAAATGGCTTAGACTGATAGAAAAGAGTAGTTATGTGGTAACAGACAGCTTTCACGGCACTGTGTTTTCTATACTTTTCAATCGTCCATTCTGTGTATTGCAAAATGACAGAAGAGGCAATTCTCGTTTTAAAAGTTTGTTGGAATTTACTGGTCTAACAGATAGAATGTGTAATAATCCTACAGGAAATATAGATTGGCAAGATGTCAATACAAGAATTGATACTGAAAGAAAACGCTGTATTGATGTTTTAAAAAATGTTTTAAAGTAGAAAGAATATGTTGTCAGATATAAAAACAGAATTGAAACCGCTTAAAAAACAGAAGTTGTTTTTAGCGTTAATGATAGTCTGCATTTTGCGTAAGACTTTGTTTAATAGAGCAAGAGATATGGATGCCTACTCATCGGTAGATGCAAGTGCTTCCGTAGCAATATTAATGACAATGATTCTTGGTGCATTGTTGTTGACAAAAATGGGAAAAATCAAGCAAGAGATAAAATGTAACACACCTTTCCTTCTTTATTATTATTTTGCGGCAATTAGTGTTTTGTGGGCAGGATGGCAATCCCTTGCAGTAGCAGGTTACAAAGCTGTTGAAGTTATTGTCAGTTTTTTTGCAGTAATGTACATTATGCATTGCCTGAAAACGATAAAAGAGCGTTTTTCTTTTGTTATCGTTAGTTTGACATTTTGCAACGTTATCTATTTAATCATGTTTTTAAGGTCAGGCTTGGGGCATGACAATGCTTTTCCTCTACTAGCAATAACAGAAATGCTTCTATTGTTAGGTGGAGTACGTTATAATTTGTTTCAAGCAAAACATGTAAAACATCATTTTGTAGTATCTGCTTTGACTATAATACTGGGCACATCTACAGCCAGTTGGATGTCGCTCATAATAGGGTTGTTCTTTTTCTTTAGCACAAGCAGAAAAGGTATTAATTTAGGATTGGCATTAGTGGTGGCTGTCGCTTTTTATGGAGCCTACCAATTATGGGGTGATATTATTTACAGCATAGTCTTTGGCCATAAGAGCCAAGAAATGATAGAGTCTGGGTCTGGCAGACGAGAACTTTGGGAAGCGTATATTGAGGGATGGAAGGACAGCCCTTTAGTGGGTTACGGATTTATAGTCGGCGAGAAAGGGGCCATAGCATCAAGATACATAGCATTTGCAACCAATACAGCCCATAATATGATGATTTCGGTTCTGGTTAATACAGGTTTGGTCGGATTGTTTATATGGCTTTATTTCCTTTGGAAGCAATGCTGGATATGTTGGAAATTTTCACTAAAGAAGAATCCTTATGCATTAACGTGTTTCCCTGCCATTATTGCTATGTTTGTCAATGCAAACAGTTTCCCTGTCATAGGGTCTGAGTGGTCTCCTGTCTCCCCTCCTATATACGCTCTGATTATCTTCATTTTTGTTTATATTAGGGAAGATGCTTTAAACAAGAAATTTGTTCGATGAAAGTATTATATTGTAATCCGGTTTTCTTTGAATATCGTTTGCCATTCTATAAAGAATTGGTTCGTCTGTTTAATGGGAATTTCTATGTTATGTATTCTCCTGTGCGTTATAAGATATGCAAGAAAGAGGAATTCTGCAAACGAATAAAGACTGAACTTGGCGATAATGCCATAGAGTTGACAACCGATCATGTGTTCGACACAAACTCCAAGAAATGGGATGTGATGCCTGACATTGAAAAGGGCAAACGTATTCCGTTCACTCATGGCTTGTTTAGGACTATCAATAAAGTCAAGCCTGATGTGCTGATAACAGAAGGATATTTTCAGTGGACACCATTGGTGTTGTTTTATGGATTGATACATCACATTCCTGTATATCTGGGATATGAGCGAACACTTCATACGGAGCGTAATACAGGAAAACTGAAGACCCTGCAACGAAAACTGTTTAACAAGTTCTTCGCAGGATTTTTGGTGAATGGTTCCGAGACTCGTAAGTATTTGGAATCAATAGGTGTCGATGCCCAGAAAATACATGTTGGTGGCATGAGTGCCGATGCCAGTTTCTTACGAAATGGCATAGCTTCATTTAGTGATAGTGAGAAAACGAGATTTATGTCTCAATATATATCTGACGGCAATGGATTGCTTTACTTATTTGTTGGACAGATAGCAGGACGCAAAGGTATAATGCATCTTCTTGATGCTTGGTTAAAACATAGCCTCGTTCATCCTAACGACAAACTGTTGCTTGTGGGTGCCGGCAATCAGTTGGAAGAGTTTAGAGATAAATATAAGGACAACTCTTCAGTAATATTTACTGGACGTGTTGAGTATTCTGAAATTTATAAGTTTTATGCCATTGCTGATGTGTTTGTTATTCCAACAATCGAAGACAATTGGAGCTTGGTGATTCCTGAGGCGATGGCTTGTGGGTTGCCAGTGGCTACTTCAATCTATAATGGTTGTTATCCCGAGTTGGTACATAAAGATGAGAATGGAATTACTTTCGATACATTTGAACAAGATAGCATAGTGGCAGCATTGGAGTATTTTCACAATCAAGACTTAAAGGCTTTAGGCGAAGGCTCTGTCAGATTGGAGAAGAATTTTGATACGCAACATTGTGCCACTCGGGTCTATGAAACTCTCATTAATGATAAAATTAATCACAAATGAATCTGACTGTAATAACGGTTTGCTTTAATGCCAAAAACGATTTGCGCAAAACGCTTGATTCTGTTTTGGAGCAAACCTATATGGATATGGAATACCTTGTTGTCGATGGTGGCAGCAAGGATGGAACAGTAAAAATGCTGAAAGAATATGAGAAACTGTTTGCAAGCAAAGGTAAGGCATTCCGATTTATATCGGAAAAGGACAATGGAACATACGATGCTATGAACAAAGGTGCGTTGCTGGCTTCTGGAACTTGGATAAACTATATGAATGCTGGTGATACATTCTATGGTAAAGATACTCTTGGCAGTTTCTTTGTTCATGCAATTGATAAGAATGCTGGAGTAGTTTTCGGAAATACTTATCAAGTCTTTGATTTCGGAGGTGGAATCGCAAGATACGAGGATTACAAGAAAGACAATCCGATCATGCCTTTTTGTCATCAAAGTTGTTTTGTTCGTTCAAATCTAATGAGAAGTTACTTGTTTGACATGAGTTATCGTATTGTGGCAGACTATGACTTGTTTTACCGCTTGCATTCTGATGGGGTGAAATATCAATATGTTGATGAGGTTGTTGCTCGTTATAATGGGCAGTACGGACTTTCTGCAACCCATCCTCTTCTATTGAGAAAGGAAGGATTGCGTATCTACCATATCAATGAAAAGTGGTATTATCCATTGGCTTTGTTATGGGTGTATATGCGTTATGGATGGATTCAGCCATTCAAAAACCACATGCCTCGTTGGATGACGGATGCTTGGATGAAGCATAAGAGGAAGTATATAAAGAACTGAAATAGTATGACACAAGGTAGGAAACATTTGATATTTGTAGATTGGATGAAGGTTATCGGCATGTATGCTATAATCTTAGGACATTTCACCCCCCCCATTTTGCAATTTATAACTTATTCATTCAGTGTTCAGCTGTTCTTTTTTATTTCTGGTTTTCTATTTCATAGAGAGAACGAAGACAAGATTTTTTGGAGTAAGAATCTTAAACTTTTAGTTATACCATATTTTATATGGGGGATTATGAGACTGATAACTTACAATATTAAAGAACACGATTTACAGACGTTATGGCATTCTTTTACAGGATTGGCTTTAGGATGTAATAATTTATTAGGAGCAAGAGGATGTGGAGAGTTATGGTTTGTAGTAACTTTGTTATGTCTAAAAGCTTTCTCTCAGTATGTTCGTTTAAATAATCAGCGAATTTGGATATATGTTGGAATTGATCTTATATTGGCTGTAATATATAGAAATGTAATACATTCAACTGTTATTGAGTTCAATGGAATTGGGGTATTTGATATTTTTGTCGCCTTTCCTTTTTTTGCTATTGGAATTTTTGTTTCAAAGTTTAAGGATATGATTGGTAGCTGGGCTGAATATTTTAATAGACATTCAATGACTTTGTTCTTGACAACTATTACAACATTTCTACTATTAGTTATTTGTGCACCAATGAATGGAGTTGTATTTATGGTTTATGGGCAATATGGCAACAACTTGTTGGTGTTTATTCTGTTAGGGTGTATAGGCATATTTGCTATATTCATTTTCTCCTTATTTTTGTCGAAATTATCAAGTGCTGCAAAATATGCAAATACAATAAATGTTGGAAGTATTATGATATTAGGTCTACATACCATCTTTGTGAACAAAAGCAAATTCTTGATAGATGGTTTATTGTTAGACAATAAATTTACGCACGAAGCCGCTTTTGCTGTAATGTCATTAATAATCTTGCTTGCGTTTATACCTTGTATTAATATTGTAAAAAAGTGTATTCCTATAGCACTGGGATATAGGAAATAACAAAATAGAAACTAATAAAAGAAAATAAAAATGGGAATCGAAAAAATAGATTTATCCATAATAATACCTGTTTACAATGCTTCTACAACATTGAAACGTTGCTTGGATTCTATATTTCATCAAACGACCCATTATTCCTTTGAGGTGATTTTGGTGGATGACGGTAGTACAGACGATTCTGTAGAAATCATTAAGGCACGAAAAGAGAATAATATGATTCTTTGTCAGCAGGAGAACGCAGGACCAGCCGTAGCTCGTAATAAAGGTCTGGTATTATCTAATGGAAAATATTGTGCTTATATAGATGCTGATGATTATTGGGAAGACGGATATATAGAACAAACAGTTTCTTTCTTGGAAAATCATAACGAGTGTGTTGCTGTAACTGTAGGTCAACGAATCAAAAACACACAAGGAGATAAATTATTTCCTCAAGATTGGATTAGTCAAGGAAAGGATTTTGTAATTAATGATTTCTTTACAGCTTGGGCTAACAATCAATTTGTAGGAACATGTAGTACAACAATGATAACTTCTTCTGTTCGTAAGATTGGAGGACAAAGATTAGATTTGCGTTGTATGGAAGACTGGAATTTTTGGTTTCGTCTTGCCACTTGTGGTAAATGGGGTTTCCTTTCTTCTGTACTCTATGTTAGTGATGGACTTATAGCTACTCCTACGGGTAAATCTTGGATTAATAAGATGAAAGTTAGATGGGAAAATACTCCATTTGTGGATGATTGGCAAAAAGACATCATTGATAAATTTCAAGGTCATATACCTCATGGCTATGCTAAGGCTCGTGGCTTTATTATAAGGGTTATGGCTTATGGACATATAATGAGTGGCAGAGTTATGGAGGCAAGGAAAGAAGTGATAGAATATAGTAAAAACTTTCCTTGTGATACAGTATCTAAACTAATGTCTAAATGTAAATGTAATCTATTGATGTGGAAATTGTTCTGCTTTTTTTTGAAATGGCGTGAATTACATAGATATAAATAGTTGAATAATGACAGATATTAAAATAGCATTTATCTTACCTTATTTCGGTAAGTTTGACAAAATGTTTCCTTTATGGCTAGTTTCATGTAAATGGAATAGTAACATAAATTGGCTCATCTTTACGGATGATGAAACAATGTATGACTATCCTATGAATGTGAAAGTGCATTATATGAATTTTGCAGATTTACGCAAAAAGATACAGTCACTATATGATTTTCCTATATCTTTGGATAACCCATATCGTCTCTGCAATTTTAAGCCAGCATATGGAGAAATATTTGAGGAATACCTGAAAGGGTATGATGCTTGGGGCTTTTGTGATAATGACATGATTTATGGTCAAATCATTGCTAATATTCCTTCTAACTTGTTTGAGAACTATAAAGTCGGAAAGTTTGGGCATCTTTCTTTTATTCCGAATACTTATAAAAGCAATAGGTTATATAGGTTTAGTGATGCTTATAGAATCGCTTTTGAAACACCGAGGCCATTGTTTTTTGACGAAGGATGCTTTATGCAGATTTTATCCAAGTTTGGGTATGAGGAGTATTCTTTGCATGTAGCAGATTTGTTACCTCGTGTCAAACAACATCTGGTTTTAAACGAAAAAGGCAGAGAATGGATGAATGAGGCTCATTGCTTTGTGTGGAACAAAGGGAATTTGTGGCGATATTATGTGACAAAGGAAAATACTATTGGCAAGGAAGAATATGTCTATATCCATTTTTTGAAACGTCCAATGAAAGTTGAGGAGTATATTGATTTAGATAAGCCTATAATAATCATTCCCAATAGAATCTTTAATATGGAATTATCGGAAATAACCCCTTCTTTCCTAAGGGAAGTGAGCAGAAAGGGAATCTTTTGGGCTTATTGGAAAAATAGTTTTCAACCAAAGAATTTTATAGAACGGGTAAAGAATAGGTTGTATCAGAAAAAGCGAGATATTGCTATGACTAGAAAAATGGAGGACTTGATAAATGAAGCGTATCGAATGGATTGATGTTTTGAAAGGTTTGGCGATTTTGCTTGTTGTTATGGGACATGTGTGTCAAATGCGTTTTCCTATATCAGGTAAATGGTTGGCGGATATCATATATACTTTCCATATGCCTTTTTTCTTATTTTTGAGTGGACTTTTTGCAAGAAAAGCCACTGAAGCTGCAGACAATAGGCAAACAATGGCTTTTGTCATAAGAAAAGCAAAACAGTTGCTATTACCTTTTGTCATTTGGATGTTTTTATGGTGTGTCATTAAAGGTGATTCCATAACAATGTTTCTTGATGGTGGATTTATATATTGGTATTTACCTACTTTATTTGAATTTCTATTGTTGTTCTGTAGTCTACGCTATCTTTCAAATGCGATGAAAATCCGTCAAAGATTCTTTCCTTTTTTGCTACTGCTATCTATTTTTTTGCTATACCAGATTCCAAGTGCTTGTTTTTGGGGACGCATATTAAGAATAGGCTATTCATCTTATTTCTATATTTTCTTCGTACTTGGATATTTGTTTGATAGATATTGTATTCAAAAAGGATTTACCCCCCCCCATTACGTTTTTGCCGATTAAGGAAAAGTATGTTACAAGACGGTCAAGTCTAATGGCTCAAATAGGTATGAATACAATGGGAGTTTATCTTATGCATTATTACCTTGTTTTACTCATACCCAAAGGATGTGATTCTCAGATAAGAGAAAGTTCTATGATATTTTATCTATTGGTTTGCGTATCATTATCATTGGTTATTACTTTCCTGTGTATGATGGCAATATTCGTTCTAAAGAAGTATAAGATTTCACGATTGCTAATGTTGGGAATTATAAAATAAATATGACAAAAAATAAGAAGAGACAAATAAATATAGAAGTGCTGCGTATAATCGCAATGCTACTTGTCTTAGTAGGGCATTTCAATATCGCCTGCAATGGCGATGTTACTTATGAGTTGGTGCATACGAATCTGTTAAAGGCTATTGGTATTGCAGAAGTAAAGAGTTGGACATTTGTATGTGTTCCATGCTTTATCGTAATTTCTGGCTATTTTGGTATTCACTGGAAATGGAAAGGATTGTTTAACTATTTGTTTCAGATAGGATTCTGGGGGGGCATGGTTTATTTTATCACAAGGCTTTTGGGATTGCAAGAATTTAGTCCATTGGTTTTAGTGAAAAATGTAACCTGTTTCCTTTTATGGGGTAATTGGTTTTTTTCTGCATATTTGGGCTTATATATGATGGCTCCAATTCTAAATGCCTTTATTGAAAAGGTGGATGAGAAGCAAATGATGTGGATGACATTGGCATTTTTCACTTTCCAAACAGTATTCGGGTGGATACTGAAGCAAAATGATTTTTATTATGGCTTGACAATGACAAGCCTTATCGGTTGGTATCTACTTGGTGCAATGTTGAAAAAGTCAAGTTTGAAGATTTTTTATCTTAAAGCATGGCAAAATATGGCTATGTTTTTAGGGGTAGGATTGTTGTGCGTGTTCCTAAATTGTGCAACGGCTTATATTGGTATTAAAAAGGATGTATTTAGTTATATTTCTCCGCTACAAGTAGTACAGACAACTTTTCTTTTCTTGTTCTGCCGTTCCTTGACAGTGCGAAAGGGAGAACGAATCATCACATTCTTTGCTTCATCGGCGTTCGCTGGTTTGTTGATGCATTCATGGAAAGGTGCGACTATGTATGGTATAGGCAATACTTGGATTTATGCCAACTTACCTGTACCATTTGTATTTTCTATACTTTATATCTGTCTTTTCTTCGTCATTGCTTGTTGTTTGGATAAGATAAGAATTTGGTGTTGGAAGAGATTATCAGAGAAAGTGTTTTGATTACAAATGCTGATAACTCGTAAAATATCTTTTATAAGAATATAAGGGAAATGAAAGCTTACGCATTAATTATAGGTAATTCAGCATATCATGAGGCTGCATTGGACAATGCTGTCAATGATGCTAAGTCAATGGCTGACAAACTACTAAGGTTAGGATATGTAGTAGATCTTGTTGTTGATGCAACAATAGCAACAATGTATGATGCTATAACAGCTCTTTCCAAAAAACTAGAAAAGGTTGATGTCGCCTTATTCTATTTCTCTGGGCATGGTATTCAGATTGAAGGACATAACTATTTGACAGCTATTGATGCTAACTTTGCAGATGAGACCAGTATAAAATACCACGGAGGATTTAATGTAAATGAAGTTATAGAAAGGTTTGAAAAGGCAAATGTGCAAACCAAGATTTTGATTCTTGATGCTTGCAGAAACAATCCCCTAAAACGTCGAGGCTTGCATGAAGGACTGGCTCCTATATATGCCCCCAAGGGTACAATTATCGCTTTCTCCACTTCTCCCGGGGAAACTGCAAGCGATGCAGGGATGGGCGAACATAGTGTATATACTGGTACCTTGTTAAGCTATATAGATGAGGAAAATATTACCATTGAGGAATGCTTTAAGCGTGTTAGGACAACTGTCTATGCTATGACAAAAGGCAAACAGCTTAGTTGGGAACATACTTCATTGATTGGCGATTTCTATTTTAATGAGGGAAAAGTAAATTATTCTGGTGATGTGCCTTATAGTGATGATGTGGTTTGTGATGGAATATGGATTTCCTCTGGCACAAAGGCAGAGGTTGAAATTGAGAAACTGAAGGAAGCAAATTGGTATCAACAGAATCCTGCTTTACGGAAATTGGATAGAATGTCCACTCATGACATGGACAAGAATATTCAATTCTTGTTCGGACGAAATCTTTTACAAGTGGCTGATGGAGGAGAATTTTTGGCTAACAAGATATTTGAAAAGTTAGGGGCATGGTTAGAAGGTTGGATGGATGGCGAAGAGAATCATGTGCTAAATGGTATCTTGTTTGAAGTTTTCTTCAATTCTGAAGGAAAATTTAGGAGAGAACGCTTGAAATCATCAATGATTACTGAAATCTGCAAATTGGAAAGTAATCGTTTGTATAGAAAATCTTTTGAATTTATCGAAAAGTTGCTGTTGCCATTTAAGCAGTTTGTATTTTACATACCTTCACCCCACCCAAAGTCACTCTCTATAGAAGTCTTGTTTGAAAGCAAATCGTATGATGATGATTTAGAAAGAGAAAGAACCGTATATAGGCTAAGTTCTTTGCAAGTAAAAGGGCAAGAAATTCTTGATATAGACAAGGAAAATACATGGTACCCATCGGCAACAATGGGTGTTTATGAGTTGAAACAAAAACTCTCCTATGAATTGTGTGTGCCTATGAATCGGATTCATTTGACATCAAATGTTTCTATCGACAAATTGGATGATAATATTAGAATACCCCATGATGGGATAAATGTAAAAAAGTAACGTAAGAAATATTTAATAATGAAATCCAAGATACTTTTAATCATGCACATGCCGCCGCCTGTGCATGGAGCAGCCATGGTAGGGCAATTCATCCATGACTCGAAATTGATAAATGATTCCTTCGATTGCCATTATGTCAATATGGCCGTGGCAACCCGACTGGATGAGATTGGTAAGGGAGGATGGAATAAGGTGAAAGGAGTGTTGAAGAAGCTGATGGAGGTGAGGAAGATGGTGAAGACTGTAAAGCCGGATCTGGTGTATATCACTCCTAATTCAGCTGGTGCTCCTTTCTATAAGGATTTCATTACGGTGATGATGCTTAAGATGATGGGGCGGAAGATTGTGATGCACTTCCATAACAAGGGCGTGGCTACCAGACAGAATCGTTGGTTGGACAACTGGTTGTATCGTAGATATTTTAAGGGCGTAAAATTGATTCTGCTGGCTGAGGCGCTGTATGAGGATGTAAAGAGGTATGTGAAAAGAGAGGATGTTTTTGTATCTCCTAATGCTATACCAGAGATAAGCATGGCAAAGGAAAATATGGCTTACAAAATTGTTTCTGCTTCTAATGTATCGAATGATAATCATGTACCTCACATCCTTTGGCTCACCAATATAATGAAGACAAAGGGTATTATGGAGTTTCTTGCAGCCTTGAAAATATTGAAAGACAAAGGTGTAAAATTCCAAGTTGACTTTGTTGGTGGCTTGACTAAAGAAATGAGTGGTGATGAGTTTGACACGGCTCTTACAATGATTGGGCTAAATGGTTGCTGTGCTTATCATGGACCGAAGTATGGCGATGAGAAGTATGCTTTCTATTGTGATGCTGACATTTTTGTTCTTCCTTCATACACAGAAGCTTTGCCTGTGTCTATTCTCGAAGCCATGCAGTTTGGTCTGCCTGTCGTGGCAAGCAATGTGGGTGGCGTGAGTGCTGAAGTGGAGGATGGCGTATCAGGCTTCTTGCTTGGCGGCAAACTGCCGATTATGCTTAATACCTTCCGTCCTGATGTTTGTGAGATAGCGGATAAATTACAGATACTGCTTACTGATACCGACTTGCGCCATAAAATGGGTTTGGCAGGACGAGACAAGTTTGAACGTGAGTTTACGTTGGAAGTTTTTGAGAAAAGAATGGTGGAGATTCTATCTAACAATGTTAAGGGTTAAATTTTATAGCACAATGTTGACTTGGATTTTGGAACATATCGTTTATCCCATACTTACTTGGCTTGGAGTGCCAAGGGATTAATAATCAATAAGATGTTTAGACTTAAAGATTTTGATATACTTGGTAGCAAGGCGGAACTCGCCTCGCTGCCACATGGCAAATTGCTCATTAATACGATTAATGCTCATTCGTATAATACGGCTCGTAAGGACAAACTGTTTGCTGAGGCGTTAATGAATGGTGATGTGCTTATTCCTGATGGTGTGAGCATCGTGAAGGCATGCAAGTGGATAAAGGCGAAGAGCCAGCCCAAGGAGCGTATCGCAGGATGGGATCTTTTCGAGTTAGAAATGAACAAACTCGAGAAGCAGGCTGTTGATTCCCGTAGTTTGCGAACGGTAATGTTCATGGGAAGTTCGCAGAAGGTTCTTGACCTGATTGTGAAGCGTGCGGCTGAGGTTTTTCCTCATCTTAAGGTGGTGACCTACTCGCCTCCTTACAAGCCGGAGTTCTCGGATGAGGACAATAAGGCTATCGTTGATGCTATTAATGCTGCTGATCCTGACTTGCTTTGGATTGGCATGACGGCACCGAAGCAGGAGAAGTGGACTTATTCGCATTGGAGTGAGTTGAATATTCACTGTCATGTTGGAACAATCGGAGCTGTGTTTGATTTCTTCGCCGGTACTGTAGAACGTGCTCCTATGTGGTGGCAGCGTAATGGCTTGGAATGGCTATATCGTCTGCTGAAGGAACCGAAGCGTATGTGGAGACGATATATTATTGGCAATGCGCTGTTCCTTTGGAATATGCTGAAAGAGAAATGATGAATGTTGAATTGAAAGGTAGCGTGACGGATATTTACTTCCGCTTTATTCAATTTTCCTTGGGCGTTTATGATGGCAAGGAGTTTCTTGACGGTTCTGCTCTAAAAGACCTTGACTGGGCGGCGTTTTATGAATTTGCCAAGAAGCAGACGCTTGTCGGAGTAGTCTTTGATGGCATCCAAAAACTACTTAAGGGTGCTGCACCGAATTTGGAATTGCTGATGCGTTGGTTTGGCATAAACCAGAAAATCATGCAACGCAACAATGTACTGAATGAGGCTACGGTGGCTATATATAACAAGGTGAAAGATTCGGGATATAGCTGTTGTATTTTGAAGGGGCAAGGCAATGCTGTGATGTATCCTAATCCGTTGATAAGAATACCTGGTGATGTGGATGTATGGGTGAATGCTGGGCGTGATGAGATTCGTTCTCTTGCCCACTCGCTTGCTGAAAACGCCAATGGACATGTAGATGATGAGAGTCTCAACCATATAGGTCTTACTGTCAACGGCATTACCGTGGAGCTACATTCTACTCCTGGCTTTATGGCAAACTTCGTGTATAATCGGAGATTGCAAAGATGGTTGAAGCAGAATGTTGATGAGCAATGTAACAACATGGTGGCATTGCCTAATGATGCAGGTTTTGTAGCAGTTCCAACACATTCCTTCAATATCGTGTATCAGCTTTATCATCTCTACCATCATTATTTCTATGAGGGTGTAGGATTGAGACAAGTAGTGGATTACTACTTTGTCTTAGTGAAGAGTGAAGAACGAAGAGTGAAGAATTCTATAGTCTTAGAACGTGAGTTAAAGTGTCTTGGATTGTGGAAATTTGCAGGGGCAATGATGTATGTGTTACATAAGGTCATGGGAATGCCAAAAGATAAGATGATTGCACCTATGGATGTAAAGAGAGGGCAAATGCTTCTTGATGACATCTTGAATGGAGGCAATTTTGGACATTATGACAAACATCACGTTTTGGGGCATAACCTCCTTCGCCTGTATCGTGACGCTCGTCTTCTGAGATATTATCCTGCCGAGGCTTTGAGTGAACCTTTGTTTAGAGTTTGGCATTTTCTATGGCGGGTGAAATGCAAAAAGTAATAAATATAGGAACGCATCTTCCTTCTTTATAATATACTTTTCGAGAATGGAGTTTTGCAGTATGAATCTAAAAATGAGTTCAAAACGATGACACATCTTTGCTATGTATATATTGAAACCTATAAAAAACTGCATCAAGTAGGTATTGTAATAGACCCTCATTATCAGTATAACCTCAATATTCAAGAGAGGTGCTTGACAATAGAGAAAAAGCCATCCTTACCGAATTACTTTTGGGGAGAAGGGGTGTATTCGTTATCTGCCATTGTTGGTGGAAATGGGGTTGGAAAAAGTACGGTGCTGAGATTTATTCTTGACGCTGTAGTTGAAGGTGCTGCCAACCAAGACTTTCAAGGGTGTATCGTCTTTGAAAGAGATGGTAACTTATACAAATGTACACGTAATTGTGAGTTGAATATCATTGGCATTAGTAATGTCAAAATCATAGAAACGGACAGCGAAAGTATCAATACTTTTTTCTATAGTGGTCATTTTTCTCCCCTATTCGACTACAATGATGTAAGAACTGTAGAATTGACAGGAATGTATAATGCAACAGATAACTTTAGGCTTATCAAAGATTTGCAGGATTATTCCAATGTGGACACGATGCACTTGTCAAACAATATACAGTCTCATTTGTTTGCCTATCAAGCCCAAAACAATTATAGAATTTGCTATTTGTTAAGTCAACAGCACATCAGAGAGTGTTTGGATGACCTTAATTTCCCTAAGTACATAATTATCAGTGCTAATACCTCAGGTTTAAAAGCTATAGAAGTAAACTATGCCGGGAAATTTAATGGTTGTCAGATACCAAACTTTAAAAGAATCAGAAACAGCATTAAAGATAATGTTCTTGCAAATCTGATATATTACAATTTGATTAATACCATTGCTGACCAAGATTTTATCAGAATAGAAGCGTATGATTTTCTTGTAAGATGGTGTGGTACCTATAATGAAGACACCCAAGATATTCTAAACTTCTATCGAGAATATGTGGCTAATGAACAAATGAATGAGACGCTAAGAACATTTTTGAATGATATACATTGGTGCTTGAAGATAGTGGATGAAATATGTTCTTTTGACGATACCATAGGTTTTTATGTTGATATAAGGAATGAAGACGGAAGCCTTTATAATTTAGTGGAGCATTTACTTTCTAATCGTATCTATTTGACTGCCAAATTCTTTGATATGTCATATAGTCATTCTTTGCATGACATAACGGTATTAAGTTCAGGTGAACAAGAATTGCTAAACCTCTTTTCAAGATTGTATTACGCAGTGGTTATTGGGCCGAAAAAGTTTGATAACTTGCGTAGCCCATCATTACTGTTACTTGATGAAGCGGAAATTGGTTTCCATCCAGAGTGGCAAAGACAATATGTAAATCAACTCTGTAAGTTTATCCAATTGCTTTTAGTTTCTGCAGAGCATGAATTTCAAATTATTCTAACTTCTCATTCACCCATCATACTTTCGGATATACCAAAGTGTTGTACCAATTTTCTGAAAGAAGAACATGGATATGTCGTGAACAATAGGGATGAGCAAGCTGAGACGTTTGCAGAAAACATATTTAATCTGTATCGAAGATCTTTTTTCATGGAAAACGGACTTATAGGTGTGTTTGCATCCAACAAGATAGATGCTCTAAAAGCGAGGATAGAGCAATGCAATTCTCGTTTAGGAATGGAAACTATACGGAAAGAGATAAATTACATTGGCGATACGTTCATAAAAGGTTACTTACTAAAAAAACTTGACAGTATTGCAGATTGGCTCTCATATGAAGAACAGATAGCTTATTATCAAGCTAAGATTGAAGAATTGAGGAGGCATAAGGATGAATAAAATCGAGTTTCCGCGTTTGGGAGTTGACGGAAAAGAATATACGCGTGAGTACATTCACCAATGGTATTTGACCACATTTGAAGATGCCGTCAAAAAGAGATTGGAGGAATTGGAATATAATTCCCAATATAAAGGGCAAAAGGATTTCGTCAAGAAGTTGATTTCAAACCTTACTTTACTACTGACAGGTACTCCTCCTAAACTGAAATCATTCATTGACTCGCTTCATTCTGATTATATCAAGATAGCTTCAAAAAAAGTATATAAGCCATACATGACTAAAGGAAAAAGGAGAAAGCAAACATTTGCCAAAGGTTTGTTGCATGCAATGGGGTATGAAAACTATCGTGAAAGCAAATTAGTGGAATTATCTCGTATGCTTAATATAAAGGTTTGTCCTTACTGCAACCATAATTTCACCTTGTACATAGATATTCTTGGCAAGACGAATATGAAAGGACTGTTTCAGTTTGACCATTTTTATGATAAATCCGATTATCCCTATCTAAGCATGTCATTGTATAACTTGATCCCATCATGTTCTTACTGCAACCATCAAAAGAGGACAACTCAATTGGATATAAGATATAACCCTTATTTCAAAGCTATCTCTGAGGAATTTCATTTCAAGGTGGTGGATTCTTTTCAGTTGAGAAGCGGGAAAAAGGGTGCTGATAAGATTGACATTAAAATAGAAAGGAATGTAAGCAGACAAGGTGTTGACGAGCTACAAAATGACTTGCATTTGGAAGAACAATATGGTAGGCATAGGGACATCGTACAAGAAATTTATGACAAGGTATATAATGAAACATATTATCGAAACATGCTTACTTGTATACCTGATGAGGATAGAGAAAAATTATTGAACCAATGGTTGGGAATCCCTTTGGACAAGAATGATATAGATAAAAGACCTCTGACTAAATTCTGCCAAGATGTATTGAAACAGGCAAGGATGGAATATGGGAGAGGAAATAAAATATAAATTCAAAGATTATTTATTATGAATACAATTATTATTTACATATCGGACATCCACTTTACTGGGAGAACAGCTGAAAATGAAGGTATCGTAATTAATGCCTTCCTTAGGGATGCCAAAAAGCAATTAGAAGAAATACCACATAAAGATGTATTTGTCTTTATAGGAGGAGACTTGGTACAGAAGGCTGATGATAAAGAATCATACGATAATTTCTGGAACGATGTGATAGTACCATTAATAGCATTAGGTATCAAGAGAGAACACATCATTTGCGTTCCTGGAAATCATGACATTCAAAGAACAAGCATAGAGGAAAACAAAATAGTTTACTCTTCTATTGTCAGTCAAGACTTTACCGAATGTAAATTCAATGACTTGTTGGAGAGCGAGGCTCAGGCCAATTTGTTAACAAAGAAATTTGAGAATTACGAGAACTTTCTGAAAGAAAAGTTAGAATGTCCTCATTACAATTCCATTGGTTACCAGATTGAATTGAACGACGAATGGAGTGTTTTTTGTCTAAATTCTTCGCTGACCTCATTTGCTGGAATTGACGATTCTGACCATCCCTTGTTAAAGGATGATAAGGGAAGATTAAATATTGCAACAAGAGCATTGTATCAATGGGTAAATGTCAATTCCAAAAAGAAAATTTTGGTTTTACATCATCCATTCGAATTTCTAACGGAATGGGCTGCTTCTGAATTGAGAAAGATTGTGAAATTGCATTTTGACTTGGTTCTGACAGGGCATACACATGAGCAAAATATCCTATGCAACAATAATAACTCAGACAGTTTCATTTGGTGTATGGCTCCACAGCTTTATACTGACAAGACTGACAAGTTGGGATATTGCATTATAGAGTTGAAAGATAATGCAGTTGATAAGATAACATATAGGGAATGGTTCTCCAGTCGCAACTCTTTCCGTAAGGGTATTGATTTCACAGAAGATGAAGACGGTGTTATCAAGTTTGACAGTCCTAAGGCTTTTGTTACAGATCCAATTACGGTTAAGATGGAAGAGCGTTTTCGGGACACAATGAACGTATATGGAGACCAACCGCTTATCTGGATAGACCGCTTCTTCAGTTTGGAAAGATTCGACCGCTCTTACAGATTCAAAAGAGATAATCTGTATGATGAAACAGACATTATGGACACACCTAATAATCTCAAGATTATCACACCTGCACAATACGGATTAAGTTCGTTTGCATGGCACTTCATCCTTAAGCAATGGAAAGAGCGCAAGGATTTTTGCCTTTATATAGATGGTGGATTAATAAGGAAAGGTGCCGTGAGCAAGATTATTGATGCTCAATTAAAGGCTTTTGATGTAAAAAGAGAGGATGTAAAGCGCATCATTATAGATAATTGGGTGCTTTCCAACAAGGATGCCAAAACGATATTGACAAACATAACGCAAGATTATCCTCGAATACCGATTCTCATATTATGTCCTATGTTAGAAAAGACATTGGTTGAGACTGAAAATGTAGCAACTTCAGAATTTGATTTTGCTATATTGTATATGGCTCCATTGCAAACAAGCCAAATCCGCTCCATGGTTGAGATATACAATAGGCACAAGCATATAGGTCAGAATGACATTGTGTTGAAAAGATTGGATGACGACATCCAGAACTTTAACATGCACCGCACGCCATTGAATTGCATCACCTTGTTGGAGGTATTCAGCAACTCTTTTGATGAGAATCCAGTAAATAGAACAGCTGTAATAGAAAAAGTATTGAGAATCATCTTTGATAACGAGGAAGTTCCAAGCTATAAATCTTTACCAGATGTAAAAGACTGCGAGTTTGCCCTTGGGTATTATTGTGAACAGATGATAAGAACAGAAGAGTTTTATTTCAATGCCCAACAATTCTGTGATGAGTTATACGATTTTTGCCGTACTCAAAAAATAACAATAGACGTCAACTATCTTTTTGATTTATTGCTCAAAAATCATATAATTTGTCAGTATGAAACCAATTTGTATGGATTTCGGTTTGCTTACTGGGTATATTATTTTGCAGCAATGCGAATGTCAAAGAGTAAAGAGTTTGCCCAATTTATATTGGACAAGGAAAATTATGCCCATTATCCTGAAGTTATCGAGTTTTATACAGGCAGCGATAGAACAAGAAACGATGCAGCAGACATAGTGAAGAGAGACATTGCTCGTATTTCAAAGACGGTTCATGAAAAAATCGGTCTGCCAGAAGGTATCAATCCTTTTTCTAGACTACGCCTTGAAACATCTGATGAGCAAGTAAAAAAGGCAATAAAACAGTTAGAGACAAATCTTCAAAAATCAAAGTTGCCAAATGAGATTAAAGATGCTGTTGCTGATGACAGCTACAATCCTTCAACGCCGTTTCACCAAGCTGTATATAAAGTCTTTGAGAACTATTCTGTAAACTATTTGCAAGAAATAATAGGCATAGCCTCCAAAACTTTGAGAAATAGTGACTATATAGAACCAGAAAAGAAAGTAGAATTGTTGACTGCTATTACAAATGCTTGGTATGATACAATACGAGTCATATACTTAATGGCACCAGCATTGGCTAAGGATGGCGTGGCACGATATGATGGATTTGGATTAAAATTGACAGAAGGATTTGATGAGTTGAAAGACGATCCAAAAAGATTGTTAATTGCAGTTATTGCAACAATACCATATAACTTAGTCATATGGTATAAGGACAATATCTACTCGTCAAAACTTGCACAGCTGATATTTGACCAGATAGCTTCTGAGAAAAATTCTGTCATTAAGCATCTCCTTATCTGTATTATTATACATGAACAACCAGACGGTTGGAATGATATTGTAAGAAAGTACATGTCCGAATTGGATAAGTATTCTTTCTTCTATGGAAATACTCTTGACACTTTGAAAACGATGTATGCAAATGGTATTATGTCAGAGGCGAATATAGCTAGAACAAAAGACATGATACTTTTGGGATATACCAAATTGGCATCTAATGACAACAGAATGCATCCTGGAAACATGAGGCATATTAACAAGCAAGTTTTACCCAATAGAGAGAAAGGAGAGGATGACTTGTAGAAATATATTCCAATCATATGAAATGTTAAGAGAAAGTGACTCTAATGGAGACAAACAACAACCAACATAAATCCTTCCTCTGGAACCTCGACTTCGAGCCATTCACCTGGCACACCTTCTACGGAGAGCAATGTCCGCCATTCGTTACCGAAGAGAACAAGGAGGCATGGCGACGGTATCTGAAAAAAGTTATCAAGAAACATCTGAAGGCAGAGGTGATGAATACACCTGAGTTCAGAGATATTGAACTCCAGATAAGGGAAGAAAAGCTGTTGCGCATAAAATGGGACGAGAAGAGAAAACGGTCCATGGAGAAGCAACGGTATCGTGCCAAGATGGAGCGACCGAGAATCAACTATATACCGAAAGGGCTGAGTGTGGACTATGAAGAGGAATACTCCAAATATCTGATGCAAGAAGTAAGCTTTGAGCCAAGAGACAACGATGACTTCACAGCTCTGCTACGTCTGCTGGAACGATGGCACAAGAAATCCATCCCACAGATATTGGAGAAGAACAGGCCCGATGCAGCGTATGCCATAGCCATGACGCTGTGCAAACATATACCACTGCTCATCAACCGTGATGACATACAAGAACTGGTAGGCGAATACAAAAGACGTATCGGCAAACTGATATTCGACAGCTATCATGCCTTGGTTGAAACTGTCAAGGCATGGAACAATGAGGAGAAGCGGCAGGAGGTTTGTCGATTTATCGCTGAGAATGCAGGACAATACCAACATTATCGAGGGATGAAGAAAAGGCTGATGGATTTGATGCCAGAGATGACTTTTGATGGTGAACCTGTGACAGTGGTTCGTGAGCCGAATGACTTCGAGATATAGAGCAATCGTTTATCAACAACACAAACTTCACTAACAATGAAACAGAACATGAAGAGAAAAGCACCTATACTTTTACCTGTGTTCACAACCAGTGTGCCTTTGGATTTTCCGCCAGAAGGCACGTTTGCGTTCAACAAGAAGACCCATAAGCAGTTGGAGGTGACGGTGAGGATCAACGAGCACCAGTACTTCAACATGAACT